>Ga0102589_1000804_pt1 | contig 52342 bp, 50 predicted proteins | sample AraplaMF_Col_mLB_FD_76858 | JGI IMG/M metagenome (GOLD analysis project Ga0102589, IMG submission 76858) | Arabidopsis root microbial communities from the University of North Carolina, USA - plate scrape MF_Col_mLB | ecosystem: Host-associated > Plants > Roots > Endosphere | place: USA...
GTGCTGCTGCGCTGCACGCAGGAAATCATCACCAACGCCGTGCGTCACGCCGGCGCGCGCAACCTGTGGATCAACGCCGGTCGGCGTTCGGACTGCATCGTCATGAGCGCGCGCGATGACGGGCACGGAAGCGACAACCTCGTCGCCGGCAACGGCCTTCGCGGCATGCGCGAACGCCTGCAGGCGCACGGCGGGGACCTCAAGATCGAAACCCGGCTGGGTGCGGGCTTCTGCCTGCATCTGACGCTGCCGGCCTCGGCGGCTGCGGCCGCCGCCTGCGAAGGAGCCATCGCATGATCCGTGTGTTGATAGTCGACGACCAGACGCTGGTCCGGCAGGGCGTCCGTTCCCTGCTGGCGCTGGCCGAAGGCATCGAAGTAATTGGCGAAGCCGGCGACGGCCGCCAGGCGGTGGAGCTGATTCCGCAGCTCAACCCCGACGTGGTCCTGATGGACATGCGCATGCCGGTGATGTCGGGCCTGGAGGCATTGCAGTACATGGCGCGCAACAACACGCTGCCGCCCACCATCATCCTGACCACCTTCGACGACGACCAGCTGGTGCTGGCGGGCCTGAAGGCGGGCGCGAAGGGCTACCTGCTGAAGGACGTGTCGCTGGAACAACTGGTCAGTGCGATCCAGGCCGTCGCCGATGGCGGTTCGCTGGTACAGCCGGCGGTCACGCAGCGCCTGCTTTCGGGTCTTGAGCACATGCGCAACGACTTCGTCAGCCTGGATCGTCCCGACCCGCTGACCGAACGCGAAACGGAAATCCTCCGCCTGATGGCCGGCGGCTTCTCCAACAAGGAAATCGCCAACTCGCTCGGCGTCGCCGAGGGAACCATCAAGAACCATGTCTCCAATATCTTGTCCAAGCTGGGTGTGCGCGATCGCACGCGTGCGGTGCTGAAGGCGTTCGAACTGCAACTGGTCTGAGGACCGGTAACGCCTCCCACCGTTTCCCCAGTCCAGGGCCCTTCCCGCAAGCGGGAAGGGCCCCGAAACGGTAGAGGCCACGAACACCCCGAACACTCGTCCCACATTGCCGACCTTGCCGGCACATTCGCGCCGGTGCGTCCACCACCCTCCAACCGCCCCGGGAGCCCGCGTCCGGCCCCTCCCGACCATACTTTTCTTGCCAGGACAGCTGCCCCGCTCGCGGCTTCCTTGATACGATTGCGGGTCTGTGTCCCGGTAGACCGGGTACCGGTGCCCTCGGAGAAACCTGAATGACCCGTCTGATCGAGATTTTGATTTCCCTGGCCATCGTGGCCGCGCTGTTCCTCATCGTAGGCATCGCGCTGCCGTCGAGCCGTCACCTGGAGCATTCGGTTGAAACCAACCGCAAGCTCACCATCGTGTACGACAGCCTCAACAGCCTTAAGCGTTTCAAGGACTGGAACCCGCTGGTCCTGCGCGATCCGAAGATCCAGCTGAAGCTTTCCGGTCCGGAATCCGGCGTGGGTGCACGCCTGGACTACGACTCCAAGGAAAAGGGCCTGCGCCAGGGCAGCTGGGAGATCACGGCCAGCGAGCCGGGCAAGCGCGTGGCCTATGCGCTGACCGACATCGAGCCGGGTCGCAACAAGCGCACCGAATTCACCCTGCAGCCGACCGGCCGCGGTGGTCGTAACGTGCAGATCACCCAGACCTACGACGTCGATTACGGCTGGAACCTGATCGGCCGTTACGCCGGTCTGTACGTCAGCAGCAACGTCGGCGAAGACATGAAGATGGGCCTGACCCGTCTGACCAACATGCTCGCCGCCGTGCCGAACTACGACTACGCCGAGCTGAGCAAGGCCGATCCGTCCAAGGCGCCGAAGATCGTCGAGCGTCCGGCCGAGAACCTGCTGGTCGTCACCGCCGCTGTCGAGCGCACCAACGACAAGGTCCTGGGCCAGATCAACTCCAACATGGAGTGGATCAAGAAGGTCATGGCCGCCAACGGTCTGGAGCCGGCCGGCCCGGTCCGCATCGTGACCAACGAGTTCGGTTCGGAAATGTATTCGTTCGACGTCGCCCAGCCGGTCAAGAAGATCGGCGCCGCCGACGGCACCGAAAAGCTGGACATCAAGCTCGAAGGTCCGGTCACGGCCGTGTTCAACGAGCCGGCGCGCGTCGCGATGGTCCCGGGCTTCAAGGGCCACATGGCCAACCTGCCGAAGGTCCGCGACGCCCTGCGTGGCTGGGCGCTGACGCACGGTTACGAGTCGGTCGATCGTCCGTACGAAGCGTGGACCGGCGGCGTGCAGGCCGGCTTCACCGAAGAAGGCACCTTCGACGTGTTCTGGGCCGTCAAGTAAGACGCCCCGGCTCACGCCAGGAAGCATCATCGAAACGCGCCGCGGATTCCGCGGCGCGTTTTTTTTGTGCCACGAAAAGCCTTCGGACACGGATCAGGTCGGATAAAAGCACGGATCAAGCTGTGAGAAAGGCGCCTTCCTTATCGAAAGGCCTTGTCTGCGTGGATCCGTTCCATCCGCCTTTTCCGTGTCGAAGAAAGCTCCTTTTGGGAACCCGCGCGCGCCGGCGTGATTTGGCGGTCTCGCGACGAGGCGCTATCGTGCCTGCGTCGCGCGGTTCCAATCGGCGCAACGGAACGATCCTCATGAGCCTCTACCCGAGCACGCACAACCTGCCGCTGCCTGCGCGCCTGCTCGCCGCTGCGGGCGCGCTGCTGGCCGCGGCCGCGGTCGCGTTGTCGGCCTATGCCGCGCATGCGGCGGCGCAGCCGGACGACGTGCAGCGACTGCACAGCGCGGCGTTGTTCGCCTTCGGCCATGGCATCGCGCTCGCGGCGCTGGTGCCGCGGCGTCCGCGCTTTTTTCGCACGCTGGCGCTGGTGCTGCTTCTGCTGGGGACGCTGGTGTTTTCCGGAAGCCTCGCGGGTGCGGCGTTGTCCGGCATGACGACGCGTTTCGCGCCCATCGGCGGCAGCATGATGATCCTGGCGTGGGTGCTCTACGCCGTCGATGCGCTGAGGCGCTGACATGCCCCGTTTCTCGCGCGGATTCGACACCGAAGCGGCGCACGCGCACCTGGTGAAGCGGGACAGAAAGCTCGCGCGCTGGATGAACAAGATCGGCCCGATCGAACCCGATGCGCGCTGGCGCAAGGCGTTCGATCCGGTCGACGCGCTGGCGCGCGCGATCCTCTACCAGCAACTCAGCGGCAAGGCGGCGGCGACGATCGTGGGGCGCGTGGAAACGGCGATCGGCGCGACGCGATTCCACGCCGACACGCTCGCGCGGATCGACGACGCCGGCCTTCGCGCCTGCGGTGTGTCCGGCAACAAGACGCTGGCGCTGCGCGACCTCGCCGCGCGCGAGGCGCGGGGCGAGATTCCCGATCTGCGCCGCATGAGCGTGATGGACAACGACGCGATCGTGCAGGCGCTGGTGCCGGTGCGGGGCATCGGTCGTTGGACGGTCGAGATGATGCTGATGTTCCGCCTCGGCCGGCCCGACGTGCTGCCCACCGACGACCTGGGCGTCCGCAAGGGCGCCCAGCGCGTGGATGGGCTTGAGGACATGCCCACCCCGAAGGCGCTGGCCGAAGCCGGCGAGCGCTGGGGCCCGTACCGCACTTACGCCAGTCTGTACCTGTGGCGGATCGCCGACTTCGCCGTGGCCGCGAAGGCGCCGACGAAACGTTCGCAGGACTGACGCGGTCGCGACGCCGGCATGACGCCGGGCGTGCCTAGACTCGCGCCATAGGCGGCCGCCGTGCCGTCATTCCAAGGGGATTGGCCATGCGATCGCTCATCCGTTTCGCCTTCGTGCTGCTGTTGTGTCCCGCGCTCGCGCTGGCCGCGCCGTCGAACAAATGGCGCATCCAGGTCAGCAGCGATGCCGACAGCGACGGCGTCGTCGCCTTCCGCATCGCACCCACGAATGCGGCGCCGGTCGATGTCACCGTGCAGGTGCCGAAGAATGCCGGCGAGAACCACATCGCGCGGCTGATCCGGGACACGCTGCGCGCCAAGCTCGGCGATCGTTACAAGGTCGAAGTGGACGACGGCGAGGACGTGCTGGTGAAAAAGCGCACCGGCGGCGCCGATTTCGACCTGACGATCACGCAGAAGACGGTCGCCGGCGTACGCATCACGCTGGATCGCGAATAGCGTCCGGCATCGCGGGTTCGGGCGCCGGGGGCTCGATGTCGGGCGCCGCTGCCGGCGGCCTGCGATCGAGCCTGCGCTTGTAGCCCAGCGCCGGACGTTCGACGAAGCGCCACGACAGCGCCGCCAGCGAACCGGCCATCAGCGTCGCCCAGAACGTCACGGCCACCGGACTGCTGCCGGGCGCGAAGTGCAGCACCAGCTGCTGCGATGGCCAGCCGTAGAGGTACAGGCCGTACGACAGATCGTAGTGTCGGATCTGCGGCAGCTTCGGCACGTATGCGATGAAGAACGTCGTGTACGCCAGCGCGATGAAGTAGGCGATGTAGTCGTACCGCATCCCGCGCGTCATGGCCGCGACGACCAGCACCGCGACCAGCAGCGGCCACGCCAGCGGAATGCGCGCGCGGTTCACCCACGCGAAAATGCCCGTGGCGAAGAACGCCTGGCACCACAGGTTCGCGACGCGCCACGGGGGCATCGTGCTGGTGTCCACCATCGTGAAGCCGGCGACGATGCCGATCGCGAACAGCGTGTTGTAGCGCCACCCGCACAGCATCCGCGCCAAGCCCAGCGCGGCCAGCAGCAGGTACAGGCGGAATTCCACCGGCAGCGACCAGATCGAGCCGTTGATCGCCCTGTTCGGCAGGTCCTCGAACACGCCGGGCAGGAAGTACTGCGCCTTGTCCAGCGTCATGTTGCGGATCAGGTACTTCCACGTCTGCGACGAGTGCCAATACTCCGGCGACGTCGTCAGCAACGCGCCCAGGACGAAGACGCTCAGCGACACGCACACGATCAGTGCCGGGAAGATCCGCAAAGCGCGAGCGGCAAGGTAGTCGCGCAGGCGGTGGCGTTCGAAGCTGGCGGCGATCAGGAAGCCGCTGATCACGAAGAACATGTCGACCGCGATGGCCCCGGAGAAGCGGATCTGCACCAGGCGCGAGACGAGGTCCTGTTCGCTCGACGCGGTGACCGCATACGAATGCCCGTAGATCACCAGCCACGCGGCGAACAGGCGGATCAGATTGAAGTTGTTGTCGCGCTGTGCGGCGCCGTCGGCGAGCGAACGGAACTTGAAGGACATGCAGGAAGGTGCCGCGAAAGGTGGAGGAACGCTACCGTCTGCCGTCAGGCGCGTCGATAAGACCAATGCCACGGCTCGTAAACGATGCCGTGCGGATTGTCGCGTGGGTAGGTCATGACGAAGCCGTGGCCGCCCGCGTTGTCGCGCAGCCAGGCGAAGGCGCGCGTGTTCTCGAACGATTCCTCGGCCGGCGGTTCGTCGGGGGCGCCGATGTCGAGCGCCAGGCCGGAATGGTGTTCGCTGTACCCGGGTGCGGCGTTGACGGTGAGGATCTCCTCCACGCTCAGTCCGCGCGCGAGCTTGCGTTCGAAAATGCCCAGCTGGTAGTCGTGGCTTCGGTAGCCGGAGATCGCCTCCAGCACCACGTCGTCGCGCAGCGCTGCTTCGCGCAGATGCAGCCACGCACGCGCGGCGTCCACGTGCAGCCAGAGCGGACGGCGATAGCGGTCGAAGCCGGCGAAGGCGAGCCAGTCGGGTTCGGCGACGAGGTCCAGCCCGGTGCGGTGGGCGTAGGCGTGGTCCAGGCCGAGTTGTTCGAGACGTTCCTCCAGCCGGTCCAGCGGGAGTTCGTGGACGTGCTCCAGCCCCGCGCGACGATGCGCGGGCGCGGCGTCGAGCCGGTCGAGCGCTTCGTCCATCCCCGGCTCGCCGCGCAGGCGCGGCACGAGCGCGAGCAGGCCTTCGGGAAGATCCGCCGCGAGATACTGGCCGTCGCGCTTGCGTCGCAGTACATGGCGGGCGCGCGAAAGGGCGCGTGCGTCGAAATTGCTGCGCGCACGCAACAGGCCCGCCGGCCAGATCTCGATCCGGGGCGTGTTGACCAGGGCGGTTTTCAGGGGAACGGGGCCGCGCATGCGGACAGGGTAGCGGGGCGGGTGCGGCGATGCACCCGCCATGCGAAGACGTCGACCGTCAGGCCGGGCGCTTGAGGACGCAGCGCAGGTGGTCGAACGGCGTCACCGGCATCACGCTGACCAGCTCCCAGCCGTCCTGGCCGAGGCGGTCGAGCTCCTCCTGCAGGCGCTCGCTCACGGCCGGGCCGAGCATGCGCGGCACGATTTCCAATACGTGGTACGTCCACTGGTTCACGTCGATTCCTCGTCGGATGCGGGGTCCGGTGCCGGACCTTCTGTCTCGGGGTTCGAAGTATGCCCCGGCAGCCGGCCGGCCTTGCGAAGCGCATCGCGCAGTACGTATTCGATCTGCGCGTTGACGCTGCGCAGTTCGTCGTCCGCCCAGCGCTGGGCGGCCGAGAGTACGTCGGCGTTGATGCGCAGCGGGAAGGCCTTTTTCTCGCTCACGTCAGCGCGGCCCGGAGCGGTTGCGGCCGAGCTTGAACAGCAGCACCAGCCCGAGCCCGTTCACCGCCACGACCATCGCGACGATCACCACCAGCCGCCGCGTTCCGTCTTCGCCCGCCCACAGCAGGCCGAGCGCGCCGGCGAGGATGGCCACGCCCACCAGCCGCATCACCAGCGCGAGCGGCGGAACCGGCGCGCCACGCGGGCGGCCGCGCGACATCAGCTTCGCCGCAATGAAGGCGGGCAGGCTGCTGACCGCGAGGATGCCGGGAATCACGTAATCGGCGAGCATCACGGCCTCAGTACAACGTGCCGGTGTTGACGATCGGCTGCGTGCCGCGTTCGCCGCACAGCACCACCAGTAGGTTGCTGACCATGTGCGCCTTGCGTTCCTCGTCCAGCTGCACGACGCCGTTCTTCTGCAGCTCCGCCAAGGCCATTTCGACCATGCCCACGGCGCCGGCGACGATGCGCGTGCGCGCGGCGATGATCGCGTTCGCCTGCTGGCGCTGGAGCATCGCCTGCGCGATTTCAGGCGCGTAGGCCAGATGGCTGATGCGCGCGTCGATCACGCGCACGCCGGCATCGGCCAGGCGTTCGGCGAGTTCGTCCTGCAAATGCTGGCTGATCTCGGCCGCATGGCTGCGCAGCGCGAGCTGGCCTTCCTCGTGCTGGTCGTAGGGATAGCTGGTCGCCATCGCGCGAAGCGCCGACTCGGACTGGATATGCACGAAGCTCTCGTAGTCGTCGACGTTGTAGACCGCTTCGGCGCTGTCGATGACCTGCCAGACGATGACGGCGGCGATCTCGATCGGGCTGCCGTCCAGTTCGTTGACCTTGAGCTTGCCGCTTTCGAAATTGCGCACGCGCTGGCTGACGGCGCGCTTGGCGTAGAAGGGGTTGTTCCAGCGCAGGCCGTTCTCCTTCACCGTGCCCACGTACTTGCCGAACAGGCTCAGCACCGCAGCCTGGTTGGGCTCGACCTTGTACAGGCCGAACAGCGACACGAAGCTCGCCAGCCCGAGCAACAGGGCGCCGAGGATGCGCGAGCCCGACGGATCGTCGCCCGCGATGCCGAAGCCGGTCAGGAACAGCCAGCCGGCCACCGCGAGCAGTACCAGCAGCGCCAGCAGGACCGGGATGCCGGACAGGGAGCGGATCGGGTTCTCTTTCATCGGGCGCGCCTCCATTCGTTGATGCGAGAGTGATATCAGAAAGATATCAGTCGGCGCAATCTCGGCGGGCTACCCCGCCGACGGGCGGCTTCAGGGGACGATCCGGTAGAGCGGGGCGGGGATGAACTCGCCGGTGGCGTACAGCGCGGTGCCGTCGGCGCTCCAGCCCAGCGCCTCGGCCTGCGGCAGCCATGGCAGCGGCTGGAAGCGCGGCGGGCGCGATACCGCGTCTTCCCAGCCCTCGTCGCCCAGGCGCGGGTAGAGCAGCAGCCAGCGGTAGGTCATGACCGCCATCGTGCGGTGGTCGGGCGAGATGTCGGCGGCCGTGACCTGGCTGTCCAGGCGTGCGCGCTGCGGGTAGCGCTGCAGCGCTTCGGCGGTTGGCTGCGGGACGCCGGCCAGCGTCGCCAGCTTCTGCGCGGTCTGCAGCGCGGTGCCGGACGGCGGCCGCAGCGGCAGCGAGAACAGTTCCGGCGGCTGGCGCTTCTTCGAGATCAGCAGCACCTGTTCGCGTTCTGCATCGACCGCGACGGCCTCGCAGTCGCGCGCGCCGTCGGGCCAGCGGAACGCGATCGACCACGCCGGACGAAGCCGCGCGTTCTCCAGCTTTGCCGGCTCCTCGATGATGTGCAGCTGCAGGCTGCGCCGAAGCCCGCCGTTGTCCCCGGTGTCCGCTATCAGCAGGTACGCCTTGCCGTCCAGTTCGAAGGCGGCGATGTCTTCCCAGTCGGTCTTGGTGACACCTTCCACGCGCAGCGTCGCCAGGCGCGTGCCGTTCGTGCTGACCGCGAACAGGCGCTCGGGATTGCCGCCGTCGTCGTGCATCCACAGCACGTCGCGATGGCGGCGCGAAGCCGCCAGTCCGCTGATCTCGTCCATCTGCGGATCGAGCAGCACGCCGGCCAGGCGCGTGCCGTGCTCGGGCGTGGCCGGCGGCTGCGCTTCGCGCGAACACGCCGAAAGCGCCATCGCGAGCGCGACGACCATCCATCGGTTCAACAAGCGCGGGTGGGGGCCGGGCATCGCGGGCAAGGATCGCATGATGACGCGGCGGCACGACAGCCCGGATCTGCTCGATGTACGCCTTGTCCGGCACGAACGGCAGCTTTCGTCATGTGGCCGGCCGGTACACTGGCCGCCTCCCACCTTCCCGGATTGCGCATGGTCACGATCGGCACGCCCTTGTCCCCGCACGGTTTCCGCGTGCTCCTGCTCGGCTCGGGCGAACTGGGCAAGGAAGTGGCGATCGAGCTGCAGCGCTTCGGCGTGGAAGTCATCGCCGCCGACCGCTACGCCGATGCGCCCGCGATGCAGGTCGCGCATCGCAGCCATGTGCTGGACATGCTCGATGGCGCCGCGGTGCGCGCGCTGATCGCGCTGGAACGCCCGCACCTGATCGTGCCGGAGATCGAGGCCATCCACACGCAGACGCTGGTCGAGCTGGAACGCGAGTTCGAAGCGCGCGGCAGCGACGTGCGCGTGATCCCGACCGCCCGCGCCGCGCGGCTGACGATGGACCGCGAGGGCATCCGCCGCCTCGCCGCCGAAACGCTCGGCCTGCCGACCTCGCCCTACCGCTTCGTCGACACGCTGCAGGATTACCGCGCCGCCGTGGCCGAGATCGGCGTGCCGTGCGTGGTGAAGCCGGTGATGTCGTCGTCGGGCAAGGGACAGAGCCTGGTGCGCACCGATGCCGACATCGACCAGGCCTGGGACTACGCGCAGACCGGCGGCCGTGCCGGCGCGGGGCGCGTGATCGTCGAGGGCTTCGTCGACTTCGAATACGAAATCACGCTGCTGACGGTGCGTCATGCCGGCGGCACCACGTTCTGCGCGCCGATCGGCCACCTGCAGCGCGATGGCGACTATCGCGAAAGCTGGCAGCCGCAGGCGATGTCGCCGCGCGCGCTGGAGCGTTCGCAGGAGATCGCGCGCGCCATCACCGACGACCTCGGCGGCTGGGGCGTGTTCGGCGTCGAGCTGTTCGTGAAGGGCGACGAGGTGTGGTTCAGCGAAGTCTCGCCGCGCCCGCACGACACTGGCCTGGTCACGTTGATCTCGCAGGACCTGAGCGAGTTCGCGCTGCACGCGCGCGCGATCCTTGGCCTGCCAATCCCGGCGATCCGCCAATTCGGCGCCGCGGCTTCGTGCGCGGTGCTGGCGCACGGACACGGCGTGCCGGTGTTTTCCGATGTCGACAAGGCGCTGGAACAGACCGACACGCAGTTGCGCCTGTTCGGCAAGCCGCGCGTGGAAGGGCATCGTCGCGTCGCGGTGACGCTGGCGCTGGGCGCGGACATCGAATCTGCACGCCAGCGCGCACGCGATGCCGCCGCCGCACTCACCTTCGAACTCCGCTGAGGTCGCCATGGCCGAAGACAGCAAGCGCGACCGGTTCCTGGGCTACGCGGTGTTTTTGTATCCGCAGGCGCTGGAGATCCTTGGGGAGGCGATCCGCCCCTACCTGCACGACGGCCCGCACGGCCCGCATGTGTTGTGCGGGGCGATCGACACCGGCGGTGCGCTGATCGACCTGACGTTGAACGGCCGCACGGCCGAGGGGCAGGACGTCGAGATCGAACTGATGATCCCGACCGGCATGGTGCGCATGATCGTGTCGGCGCGCAGCGATGCGATGTTCGGTTTCGGCCCGCGCGTATATGCGCCGGAGCCGGGAAGCGCGTCGGTCGCGTTGCCGCCGACGCCGTTGGCGTCCGCGCAACCGGTGTCGATGCCGGTGGAGTTCACGCCGCCGTCGCTGGATCCGACGCCGCCGGTGATCGGGAAATTGCCGCCGGAGTAAGACGCGAACGATGCCGCGCAGGATGGGTTTCGCGCCACGAAACCCATCATTCACGCGCCGGAAGCGCCGTTCTCGTAACCCGGGTAAGCGAAGCGCACCCGGGGGCTGTCACGCATGCCCCGGGTGCGCTTCGCTTACCCGGGCTACGAAGGCCCACGTGGGCGCAAAGGCGATGGGTTTCGCGCGGCGAAACCCATCCTACGGTGCGGCGTTGGCGTCCAGATCCACCCACACCAGGTGATGGTCGCTGCCATCGGCGATCGCCGCTTCCTGCGAAGCCGACGCCGGCCAGAACACGCCGCTGCCCTTCAGCGCGAAACCCACGGACGGCAGCACGTAATCCAGCCGCATCGTGCCGGCCTTCGGACCGAAGTCGCCGGTCGCATGCGCGGGCGCGCCGCGATGCACGACGCCGGCTGCCGCGTACTGCGCGGTCTTCTCCACCGCACCTTCGCTGCGCGGCGTCGCGTACCGGAGCACGCGCGGATGTTCGAGCAGTTCGATGATCGCTTCGTGCCGACCATCGCCATCGACCGGATCGTTGTTGAGATCGCCCGCGATCACGAACCGCGCACCGGCCGCGAGGCCGCCGCACTGTCCGCGGTCGTCGCACAGCCACGGTTTCGCGCCGCCCGAAAGGTATTCCGACCACAACCGGATCTCGTCCGCGTTGCGCGCGCCGTTGCGGTCCTCGGGGCCGTCGAACACCGGCGGCGTCGGATGCGAGACGAGGAAATGCACCACGCCCGACGGCGTGCTGACCGGCACGTCCCAGTGCGACTTCGACGACAGCCGCAGCTGCGACCAGATCTCCGCCGGATACCACGGCGCATTCGTTGTCGGATCCATCGGCTGGCGCGCGCCGGGCAGGGCGCTCCACTTCAGCAGCTGGAACGTGCGCACCTGTTCGGCGTCGATCGGATATTTCGACAGCACCAGCAGGCCGTACTGGCCGGGATGCAGGCCGTAGCCCCAGGCGTCGTTGCCGCGATTGCGGCCTTCGCCACCGGCCGTGCCGTTACGGTCCAGGTCCAGCCCACTGGGCACGCCGGTGTTCACCGGCGCGAGGTAGCGATACGGATAGCGCAGCGGATCGCCGCCGCCCGGCTGCGCGATTTCCAGGTAATGCCGCTGGAACAGATCCGCCGCGCGGCCTTCTTCGTCGAAATCGAATTCGTTGAGCAGCACCAGGTCCGGACGCACGCGTTGCAGCACGGCCGCGATCTTTCGCGCGCCGCCGTCGCCGGATTCCAGGCGGCGAATCAGCCCGCCCGTTTGATCGTCGTAGAGCGAGGTGTTGTAGGTCGCCACGCGCAGGGTCGCATCGGCGCTCATCGCGCGCGCCCAGGCTTCGGGATCGCCCTTGACGTTGACCTGCGTGCAGGCCGAGAGCAGCAGCGCCAGCGGCGCGGCGAGGAGGAGAGGGAGTCTGGACATCGCGCGATTCTGTCACGCGTCCGCGCAGGCCGGATGACAGTGCGTGGCGATCCGCCGCGCCCGACGGCGGGATTCAGGGCAGGTCGTGCCATTGGCGGCCGTCGAAGGCTTCCAGCGGCCGGAAGCGCCGCTTGTAGTCCATCTTCGGATGGCCGTCGATCCAGTAGCCCAGGTAGACGTGGCGACGGCGTTCGCGACGGGCCCATTCGATCTGCCGCAGGATCGACAGGGTGCCCAACCCGCGGTCGGCTTCGTCGGGTTCGTAGAAGGTGTAGACGGCCGAGAGCGACACCTCGGTGCAGTCGGTGACGGCCACTGCGAGCAGCTTGCCCGGGCCTTGCGGCGAGGGTTCGCGCAGTTCGAGGAAGCGGCCCTCGCTCCAGCTGCCGATCAGGAACTGGTCGAACTCGGAGGCGCCGTGTCCGTCCATGCCGCCGCCTGCGTGGCGCGAGGCGAGGTAACGGCGGTACAGCGCGAGCTGCTCGGCGGTGCGATGCGCCGGCAGCACGCGCATCTCGACGCCCGCGTTGCGGGCGAGGCAGCGGCGCTGGCTGCGATCGGGCACGAAGCGGTCCACCGGGATGCGCACCGCCACGCAGGCGCGGCAGCCGGCGCAATGCGGGCGATAGACGATGTCGCCGGAACGGCGGAAGCCCCAGCTCAGCGCGTGCGGATACCAGTGGCGCAGGCGGGGATCGCGCGGGTCGAGCACCAGGTCGCGCGCTGCACGCTCCGGCCAGTAGCCGCATGCGTGTTCGCCCGTGTGGAACAGGCGCAGGTCGTCGCTGTCCTGCGGTTCGGTGCCCATGGACGCAGCATAGCGCCGCCGGCCGTGAGGACAACGCTGTCGTTCGACTGAACGCGGCCGGCGCGACGTCAACCGGCCGACACGGCGCGCGTTGACTGGACATCGGCGCCATCCGGGTGCCGCCCCCAGGAGCCTCACCATGAACCGCACGACCCTGTCCGTCCTGCTGGCCGCCGCGGTCGCCGCGACCGTCGCCGGCGCCGCCATCGCCGCGCCGCAGCCCGGCGCCGCGCGTCCGAACATCGACACCAACAACGACGGCGTCATCGACCGCACCGAAGCCGCCGCGCATCCGCGCCTGGCCGCCTCGTTCGACCAGCTCGACAAGAACCGCGACGGCAAGCTCGACGCGTCCGAACGCCCGCAGCGCATGGGCCACGGCCATCGCGGCCACGGCGGCGGGATCGAGCGCATCGTGAAGGCCGACACCGATGGCGACGGCCGCATCAGCCGCAGCGAAGCCGGCTCGCTGCGCTTCATCAACGAGAAGTTCGCCGACATCGACACCAATCGCGACGGTTACATCGTCCGAAGCGAGCTGACGAAGTACCACGAGCGCATGCGCCCGCAACACGAAGCCGAACGCGCCAAGCGTGCCGAGGAGCGTTTCGTCGCCGCCGACCTCAACAAGGACGGCAAGCTGAGCCGCGTGGAAGTCAGCGAGAAGATGCCGCGACTGGAGAAGTCGTTCGCGTTCATGGATGAGGACCGCGATGGCTTCCTGACGCGTGCGGATCTGGCGCCGCGCAAGCGTTGAGCTTCTGAGGCAGACGTTTGCGTTGAGATTTGCGATTAGCGCCCGAACGCACGCCTTGCGTTCGGGCGGGGCATGCGATGACGCCCGCATTCGCGATGCCGCTTCGTAGCCCGGGTAAGCGAAGCGCACCCGGGGTGAGCCGCGACTGAGTTCACAGAAAACCGCAGCGCGTTAACGGTGCAACGCGCTGCGGCGCGTTGATCGCTATAGGGGCTGAGTTGCCTCGGGGCGCGGTGCGCTTCGCTTACCCGGGCTACTGACGGTGATGTTGTTCACCGTGAATGGAGTGCCCGTGCATCGCGGGCCTGGATCAAGTTGGGTTCCAGCTTCCGCTGGAATGACGGTGAGGTGCACAGTTCCCTCGCCATCGGGCGATGGCTCACATCGCCACGTGCTTCAACGTCTTCCCCACCTGCCAGCCGCCTTCGGTCTGCTTCACTTCCAGGGTCTTGTACGACCCCGACAGGCGATGGTGGTACGCGCTGACCTCCAGCGTGCCCGTCACGCGGCCCGCATCGTCGCGCGACTTCGGACGGAACCCGTGCACGTCCACGATCACCGCGGGCTTGCCCGTGCCGCGCTGGCTGCTGCCGACTTCATCGTTGGCAACGCGCACGCACTGCGATGCGGGCACGACGTCGCGGGCGCGCGGCTTCTGCACGAGCGGCTGCATCGCCTGGATCATTTCCGGCGACGCGTCCTGTCCGTCGATCGACAGACACACCACGTCGATATGCGTCTGCGGCAATTCCTGCGTGAACACCGCCGCCGCGAGCGGCTGCGGGATCTGCGCGGTCGTACCGTCGAGCGGATGCGTCTTCAGCGCCTCGCCCGCGATGTCGAGGTTCACCGCATGCCGGATCGCCAGCGCGCCGATGATCACGATGCCCGCGATCAGCACCAGCTTGTAGCGCAACGCGCGCCGCTGCGACTTCGCCTGCGCGGGCGCGCCGCCGTCCGGATCGAGACGGAAACTCGGCCCGGCGAAGCGTTCGCGCGTGGTTTCCAGCAGACCGGCATCGCGCAGGATTTCGCGCGCCTTCACCGTGTCTTCCGAACGCACGACCCACACCGCCGGCTTCGGGCCGCCGGAATCGCTGTCGCTGTAACTGAAGGTGCCGCGACGTCCGCCCTTGTACGAACGCCCGTTGGTGATGCGCACCTCGATGTCCGCATCGCGCAGCATCTGCGCGACGGTCTCGACGTTCTCAAGACGCTGGCTGCTGAATACCTGTCTCATGGGTGCGGCGGGATTCGGGATGGGAGATTGGGGATTGGCAGGAGCATGGCAGTCATCCAAGCACGTCTTGATGGGGGCGGAAATCGCATCGCTTTTTGCGAATCCCGAATCTCCCATCCCGAATCCCGGCTTCTCATTCCTTCGCCGGCACGTGCCCCGCGGCGGCCGCGTCCTTCACCACGCGGATCAGGCCTTCCTGCGCGGTGCTCGCGACGAGGTGGCCGGCGCGGTCGAAGATCTGGCCGCGCGCCAGGCCGCGTGCGCTCTGCACGCTCGGGCTGTCGATCGAATACAGCAGCCAGTCGTCGGCGCGGAACGGGCGGTGGAACCACAGCGCGTGGTCTAGCGACGCCATCTGCACGTTCGGCTGGTAGTAGCTGATGCCGTGCGGGAAGGTCGCGGTGCCCAGCAGATGGAAATCGGACGCGTAGGCGAGCAGGGCGCGATGCAGTTCCGGCGCGTCGCCGACGCGTTCGGTCAGGCGGAACCAGAACTGCTGGAACGGCGGGCGCTTGGGCGGGTTGAGTTCGTCGCGCGGGTAGACGTGGCGGAACTCGAACGGCCCCTTGCGCGAGAGCCAGCGCTGGATCTTGATCGGCAGCGTCGCCATGACGTGTTCGGGCACGGCGGGCGCCGGGTCGATGTCCTCGGGCTTGGGGACTTCGGGCATCGACAGCTGGTGCTCGCCGCCTTCCTCGTCCTGCTGGAACGAGGCGGCCATGAAGAAGATCACTTCGCCGTGCTGGATCGCGGTGACGCGGCGCACGGAGAAGCTGCCGCCGTCGCGGGTTCGGTCGATCTGGTAGACGATCGGCGCGGCGATGTCGCCGGCGCGCAGGAAGTAGGCGTGCAGCGAATGCGCGCCGCGCGGCGCCTGCATCGTCGCCTGCGCGGCCGAGAGCGCCTGTCCGAGCACCTGTCCGCCGAACACGTACTTGGTGCCGATGTCGCGGCTCTGTCCACGGAAGAGGTTGTCCTCCAGCCGCTCGAGCGAAAGCAGTTCGACCAGTTCGTGAACGACTTGCTCGTTGGCGGGCGCGGTCATGCGGGGACTTTGTCGAAAGGCAGGACGAAAGTATAACCGGGGGGTGAGAAGGCGCTGCTTGCGAACCACTGGTTCGCGCGCCTTCGAACGCCCGAACGCTGTGCGTTCGGGCCGGGCACGGGACGCCTTTCGTGGATTGGCGGCCGGCAGGGCGGGTGCTTTTAAGCCCCTCTCCTGGGGGAGAGGGGTTGGGGTGAGGGTCGGGACGCGCGATGTGCACGCACTCGAGGTGCGAGGTCGCTTTGCGCAAAGGCTTCTGAGCGGAAATCAAAATGGGTTCCAGCTTTCGCTGGAATGACGATGAGGTTGGGCTGCGTGTGCGAGTACCCGCGTTACGGGCCTGGGTCCCGGCCTTCGCCGGGATGACGGTGACTCGCCGCGATGACGGTGAACGGGCTGACGTCATTCGTCGGTGAACGGATTGGGTACCTACGGCACCCGCACCAACCCCACCGCCGCCATCACCCGCTCCCACGGAAACAGCGGCCCCGGGTCGCGCTTGCGCCGCACCAGCACCGCGGGATTGTCGGTCGCGCGGACTTCGGTCGTGTCCAGGTCCTCGTGCCCCGCGATCGAGCGCAGCGAAGGCAGCTCGACTTCCAGCCACCGCAGCAACGCGATCAGCGCGTCGATCTGCGCATCCGTATACGCCTCGTCCATCGCCTGGTGCGAGGCCGAGAGCCAGTCCGGATAACGGCCGCGGTTCACCAGTTCGATGCCGACCGCGCGCGTGTTGTGCCCGCGCACGTGATGGGCGATGCGCTCCAGCGCGACGTACTGATGGACGCTGCCGTCGCGGTCGATGTAGAAGTGGCCGCTGTTGCCGGTGTGCGAAGTCTCGTACAGCACTTCCTCGCCATAGCGCCGCGCCATCGGCAGGTCCGGCAGCTCGGTGCAGTGGATGACGACCAGGTCGATCTCGTCCAGCGCACGGGCGTCCAGCCGCTCCTGGTAGGGCAGCGGATCGAAGACGATGGGCGGGGCCGGAGGGACGGGCGACATGGGGCCGGATGCTACCATTCGCCTCCCGCGCGCCCGGCGCGGCGACGCTGAACGACTTCCCCGCCCGCGCCCGTCGCGGTCCGACCCCGGACGGAACCGCCCATGAAACTCCCGCCCCCCGACTCCGAGCTCGGCAAGCTGATGGCCACGCTGCCGCAGACCGGTGCGGTGGACTGGATCGGCCTGCGCCCCAAGCGCGATGTCGCGATGGAGGCGGTCGGTGAGGTCGTCGCCGAAACCGGCGCGGGCCTCGTCGGCGACCGCTATGCCGGTGGCAGCGGCAAGCGCGGCATCACGCTGATCCAGGCCGAGCACCTGCCGGTGATCGCCGCGCTCTCGGGCCATGCATCGGTCGCGCCGGCGACGTTGCGCCGCAACCTCGTCGTCTCCGGCATCCCGCTGGTGGCGCTGAAGGGCCGGCGCTTCCGCGTCGGCGAGGTCGTGCTGGAAGGGACCGATTCGTGCGATCCGTGCTCGCGCATGGAAGCCGCACTCGGCCCCGGCGGTTTCAACGCGATGCGCGGCCACGGCGGCCTGTGCGCGCGCATCCTGCAAGGCGGCACCATCCGCCGCGGCGACGCGGTCGTCGTCCTCAACGAAACAGACTTCAACGCATGAGCACTCGCGGACACTGCATTCTTTCCCACGGTTTCGAGAGCGGACCGGAAGCCACCAAGGTCGCCGCGCTCGCGCTCGCCGCCGAACGCCTGGGCTGGACCCACGAGCGCCCCGACTACACCGACCTCGACGCGAAGCGCGAAGTCAGCGAAGTCGGCGACGTGCATGCACGCGTCGAACGCCTGCTCGGCCTCGCGCAGGCCGCCGCCGCGCGTGGGCCGGTCGTGCTCGCAGGCTCCAGCCTCGGCGCGTACATCTCCGGCCTGGTGTCGCTGAAGGTGGATACGCTGGGCCTGTTCCTGATGGCGCCGCCGGTCCGCATGGGCGAAGCGCCGCGCCTCACCGCCGCGAACGTGCCGACCTCGATCATCCATGGCTGGAACGACGAACTGATCGCGCCGGCCGAAGTCGTCGCCTGGGCGTATGCGCGCAGTGCGCGCCTGTTGCTCGTCGACGACACGCACCGCCTTTCCAACCACGTCGAAGCGAGCGCCGATGCGTTCGCTTCGCTGCTCGCATCGCTCTGAGATCCAGTCATGAAGTTCTTCGCCAGCTGCGGTAAAGGCCTGGAATACCTGCTCGCCGACGAGCTGGCCGCACTCGGCTGCGCGCGCGCAACCGCCGCCATCGCCGGCGTCAATGCCGAAGGCACGCTCGCCGACGCGCAGCGCGCCGTGCTGTGGTCGCGGCTGGCCAGCCGTGTGCTGTGGCCGATCGCCGAATTCGACTGCCCCGACGAACACGCGCTCTACGCCGGCGTCGCCGCGATCGACTGGACGCAGCATCTCGCACAGGGCCACACCGTCGCGGTCGATGCGCACGTCTCCGGTGAAGCCATCACGCACGCGCGCTACGCCGCGCAGCGCGTGAAGGACGGCATCGTCGATGTCATGCGCGCCAACACCGGCGCGCGTCCGGACGTCGATGTGGAATCGCCGGACCTTCGCGTGAACCTCGTGCTGCGCAAGGGCCGCGCGATCGTTTCCATCGACCTGTCGGGCGGCCCGATGCATCGTCGCGGCTGGCGCACGAAGCAGGGCGAGGCGCCGCTGAAGGAAAACCTCGCCGCCGCCGTGCTGATGCGCGGTCAGTGGACGAAGGTGTATGCGGAAGGCGGTTCGCTGCTGGACCCGATGTGCGGCAGCGGCACCCTGCTGATCGAAGGCGCGTTGATGGCCGCCGAAGTCGCGCCGGGCCTGCAGCGCCACGGCCATGAAGCGCCGACGCGCTGGCGCGGTTTCGATACCGCCGCGTGGAGCGCGATGTTCGACGACGCGCGCAAGCGCGAAGCCGTCGGCATGAATTCGCTGCGTCCGGCGTTCTTCGGCCGCGATACCGATCCGCACGCGATCCGCGCGGCGGAAGACAACGCGGTGCTGGCGGGGCTGGCCGGTCTCATCTCCTTCAAGGTCGGCGACATCCGATCGCTCGACACCGCGCCCGATGCACCGGGCGAGGACGCGCCGGGCGGCCTGGTCGTCTGCAATCCGCCTTACGACGCACGACTTGCCGCCGATCCCGCGCTGTATCGCGCGCTGGGCGATGCGCTCAAGCGCGCGACGCCGCAATGGCGCGCGAGCCTGCTGTGCGGCGATGCGGAACTCGCCTTTGCCACGGGCCTGCGCGCGCAGAAGAAATACCAGCTGTTCAACGGCGCGATCGAGTGCACGCTGATCGTGTGCGATCCCATCGCGCCGGTGCAGCGCCGCCGCACCGACGAAACCGGCGCCGAAGTCGCGCCGACGCTGTCGGAAGGCGCGCAGATGGTCGCCAACCGCCTGCGCAAGAACCTGCACAAGCTCAAGCGCTGGCGCGAGCGCGAAGGCGTGACGTGCTATCGCGCGTACGACGCGGACATCCCCGAATACGCTGCCGCGATCGACGTCTACACCACGCACGAAGCGGCGCCGCGCGTGTTCCTCCACGTGCAGGAATACGCCGCGCCGCAGGAAATTCCCGAGAACATCCAGCGTCGCCGCCTCAACGAACTGCTGGCCGCCGCGCGCGAAGTGTTCAATGTTCCGCGTGAGAACGTCGCGCTGAAAACGCGCGCTCGTGGCAAGGGTGGCAGCAAGTACGGACAGATGGACTCGCGCGGCGAGTTCCTGACTGTGCGCGAAGGCGATGCGTTGCTGCGCGTGAACCTGTTCGACTACCTCGACACGGGTCTGTTCCTGGACCATCGCCCGATGCGCCTGCGCATCGCCGAGGAAGCGCACGACACGCGCTTCCTCAATCTGTTCGGCTACACCGGTGCCGCGACCGTGCATGCGGCCGTCGGCGGTGCGCGACTGACCACGACGGTCGATCTGTCGGCGACGTACCTGGAGTGGTGCGCCGACAACCTGCGCGAGAACGACATCGGCGGCACGCGTCATCGCCTCGTGCAGGCCGACGCGCTGACGTGGCTGGAAGCGGACACGCACCAGTACGACCTGATCTTCTGCGATCCGCCGACGTTCTCCAATTCCAAGCGCGCACAGGATTTCGACGTGCAGGCGCAGCATGTGCGCCTGCTGCGCGCGGCGGTGGCGCGTCTGGACGTGGGCGGCGTGCTGTACTTCTCGAACAACTTCCGTCGCTTCCGCATGGACGAGGCGAGCGTTGAAGAGTTTGCGAAGCTCGAGGACATTTCGCCCAAGACCATCCCGCCGGATTTCGAGCGCGATGCGCGGATCCATCGTTGCTGGAAGCTGCAGCGGCGGTGATCGGTGGATTCGTAGCGTCGTAGCCCGGGTAAGCGAAGCGCACCCGGGACTTGCCTCGACGGATACGGCACCCCGGATGCGGCCTATGGCCTTACCCGGGCTGCAACGGCTCCCGGTTGTTGGCAGTCGTCCATCGCCTTCATCGAGGTTGAACGAGCTCAGGCGTAAAGCTCCGCTGGCTCGAGCGTCGGCGGCATGCGTGACGAACGCGCGCCGGGACCTCGAGGACGCCGCCGTCTGACGGCGCCCACGCCTCAGGAGCGCGCCATGAATCGCCATCCGGACGCCGTCCCGCCATTGCCGCGGGACGTTGTGCTGTGCCTTGTCCTTTTCGCCCTCGCGAGCCTCACGCCGCATCACGCGCGGGCGCAGGAGAGCTGCGTCGGGCCGACGGGCCAGGTCGTCGCCATCGGCGCCACCGGCGCCTTCGTATGCGGCACGAATGCCTTCGCGACCGCGAACGACGCCGTCGCGCTGGGCACGTCCGCACGCGCCCTGGCGCTGGATGCGCTCGCGATCGGACCGGCGGCGACGGCGCTGGGCGCCTCGTCCATCGCGATCGGCGACAGCGGCGCGGCGAACGCCGATCGAAGCATCGGCATCGGCAACAACGCGCGCGTGGATGCGGTCGCCGTGGACGGCATCGCCATCGGCCAGACCGCGAGCGTGTCGGACGCGTCGGGCGTGGCGCTTGGCGCGCAGGCGCAGGCGAATGCGGCGGCCAGCATCGCGCTGGGGTCCGGTGCGGTGGTGAATCACGCGGCCTCGGTCGCCATCGGCGACGGCTCGGCCACCCTGGTCGGTGCGCAGAGCGGGTACACCGCATTCGGGCTGAGCGCGCCGCAGACGTCGTTCGGCGAGGTGTCGTTCGGCGTCCCGGGTCGCACGCGAAAACTCACCAACGTCGCGCCCGGCAGTTCCGACACCGATGCGGTGAACGTCGCGCAGCTGCGTTCGGTGCAGGCGACGGCGAGCGACGGCTTGTTGTGGGATGTCGGCATCGGTGCGTTCAGCGCGAACCACGCCGGCAGCGGGCCGAACCGCATCGCCAACGTCGCCGCGGGATTCGTGGACGACGCGAGCTCCGAAGCGCTCAACGGCGCGCAGTTGATGGCATCGTTGCGCGGCACGAGCAACGCCTTCGTCGGCAACGCCTCGCTGGTGGATGCGGCGGGAAGCACGCTGCTTGCGCCGCAATTCGCGCTGAGCGGCGGCGTGTTCACCGATGTCGCCTCCGCGCTGCTTTATCTGGACGGGCGCGGCGGCTCCGGCGGGGCGACCGACGCGCGTTTCACCGCGCAGGATGCGACCGCGGCGTCGGCGATCGGAACGGACTCGGTCGCCGCCGGCAGCAACGCGCAGGCGAATGCGCCCAACAGCGTGGCGCTGGGCGCGAATTCGGTGGCCGATCGCGCGAATACGGTGTCGGTCGGTTCGCCCGGTGCGGAGCGTCAGGTGGCGAACGTCGCCGACGGCACGGCCGCGACCGACGCGGTGAACGTGCAGCAGATGCAGGCGCAATCGGCGACGACGCTGGTGCAGGCGAACACGTACACGGATCAGCGCGTGAACGAAATCATCGCGGTGCCGATGCAGGCCATCGAGGACCTGCGCGGGCAGGTCGACGACGAGTTCCGCCAGACCGATCGCCGCATCAACCGCCAGGGCGCGATGAACGCGGCGATGGTGCATATGGCCTCCAGCGCGGCGAACATCCAGGCGCGCAATCGCGTGTCGGTCGGCGCCGGCTACGCGGAAGGGCAGGAGGCGTTCGCGGTCGGTTACCAGCGCCAGCTCAAGGCGAACGTGTCGCTGTCCTTCGGCGCGGCGTTCAGTGGCAGCGAGCAGTCGGCCGGCGCGGGCATGGGCATCGGCTGGTGAGTGCGGGAACATGGACCGTTCCACCCACGGCACTGGCCGGCGCGCGCCCGCGGCCCGACATTGTCCCCAGCCGTAACTGGAGAGACGTCCCATGAACACCGCCCCCGACTTCGCCCGCATCGGCCGCACCCTGCGCGGCATGCCCGCTTCCGACGGCGCCGGCGTGCGCCTGACGCGCGTGATCGGCACGCCGCAGCTGGAGATGCTCGATCCGTTCCTGATGCTGGACGAGTTCGGCACCGACAAGCCCGAGGACTACCTCGCCGGCTTCCCGGACCATCCGCATCGCGGCTTCGAAACCGTCACCTACATGCTCGACGGCCGTATGCGCCACAAGGACAACCACGGCAACGAAGGCGTGCTCGTCCCCGGCAGCGTGCAGTGGATGACCGCCGGCCGCGGCCTGGTGCATTCGGAGATGCCCGAGCAGCAGGAAGGCCGCATGCGCGGCTTCCAGCTGTGGGTGAACCTGCCGGCCGCGCAGAAGATGACGCAGCCGCAGTACCAGGAATTCGCGCCCGACCGCATCCCGCAGGTGCAGCCGGCCGATGGCGTGCGCGTGAAGGTGATCGCCGGAAACGTGGGCGATGTCGCCGGCCCGATCTCGCAGCCGGCGACCGATCCGGTCTACCTCGACATCGAACTCGCGCCCGGCGCGCAGTTCGACCACGACCTGCCCGAAGGCCACAACGCCTTCGCGTATGCCTTCGAAGGTGCGGGTTCGGTGGGCGAGGGCGGCGAGGCGCGCACGCTGTCGGCGCAGGAAATCGCCGTGCTGGTCGGCGGTCGCACGGTGCGACTGCGCGCGGGCGACGATGGGCTTCGGGTGATCCTGCTCGCGGGTCGTCCGCTGCGCGAACCGGTCGCGCGTTACGGCCCGTTCGTGATGAACACCAAGGAGCAGATCATGCAGGCGTTCGTCGATTTCCAGGAAGGCCGTTTCTGATGGCCGTCCGCGAGCACCGTTACCGCATCACCGTCGAACACCTCGCCGCGCCGCGCGAGGACCAGCCCTTGCGCGGCACGCTGAGCTTCGAAGACGGCAACCACGACGACCTGTTCCGCATCGTCGAACTGCAACGCGCCAGCGGCCGCTTCGGCAGCGAGGACGAGGCGGCGGCGTTCGCCATCGGGCTGAAGCTGCTGGGCGAGGCGGTGCTGCGCAATCGCGACGATCCGCTGCTGCAGCAGCTGAAGGCGCCCATCGGCGATTTCATCCGGCAGCTGAAGGCGCAGGGCGTGGCGCGTTCGAATCCGGACGACTGAGCGTCACCCGCTGCAGACACGAAAAGGCCACGCTCGCGCGTGGCCTTTTCGTTACATCGATGCTGCCGCGATCAGCGACGCGTGCCCGCCACGTCCGGACCGAACTGGCCCAGCCAGCGGTAGATCACGCCGCCCAGCAGGCCGCCGGCGATCGGCGCGACCCAGAACAGCCACAGCTGCGACATCGCGACGGGGCCGGCGAACAGCGCCACGCCCGTCGAGCGCGCCGGATTCACCGAGGTGTTGGTCACCGGGATGCTGATCAGGTGGATCAGCGTCAGCGCCAGGCCAATGGCGATGGGCGCGAAGCCCGCGGGTGCGCGCGTGTGCGTCGCGCCGAGGATGACGACCAGGAACATCGCGGTCATCACGATCTCGGTCAGGAACGCCGCGCCGATGGAGTAACCGCCCGGCGAATGCGAGGCGTAGCCGTTGCTGGCGAAAGCGCCGGCCGCGTTGGGATCGATCGCGAAACCCGGTGCGCCGCTGGCGATATGGAACAGGATGAAGCCGGCGAGGATCGCGCCGAGCACCTGGGCGATGATGTACGGAATCAGTTCGCGTGCCGAAAAACGTCCGCCGGCCCACAGGCCGAAGCTCACCGCGGGATTGAAATGACCGCCGGAAATGTGGCCCAGCGCGTACGCGCCGGTCAGCACGGTCAGGCCGAATGCCAGCGAGACGCCGAGCAGGCCGACACCGAGGGGATTGCCGTCACCGCCGAACTTCGCTGCGAGCACCGCGCTGCCGCAACCGCCAAGGACCAACCAGAACGTGCCGATGAACTCCGCCGCAAGCTTTCTGATCATGTTGCTTCTCCTGCCCATGAAATGATGGAAACCGAAGCGCGCTGCGGCTTTTGCAGGCGAAACGGGCTCGAATCTTAGGAAAGGCAGGAGCGACGGTAACTGCGAAAGAAGCTGATTGCACGCGCAAGCCGATTGACGGCTCCCCGCCCGGCGTGCGGGCGGATGGGCCGTCCAGCGCGGCTGGGCTCAGTTGCTGCTCAGGCGCGTGGCGGGGAAGCGCAGCGCCTGGGCCTGGCTGAGCATCGGAGCGAGCTCCGGCGCCTGTGCCTGCAACCAGATGTGCGCGACGCGACCGTCGGGCAGCTCGACCAGCGTCTCGCGGACTTCGACGTCCGGCTTCGTCGCCAGTTCGCCCTTGTACCAGTACACGCTCTGCCCATCGATCACGCCCAATTCGGCGCGATTGCCGCGCTTGGGCTCGAAGTTCGCCTTGCGCGAGATGTACAGGCCGAACGCTTCCGAACCGTCCGCGCGCAGTGCGCGGCAGAAATCGGAACCGCCGGTGGCCTTGTATTCCCACGTCAGGCCCGAGTTTGCGGGCAGCTGCGGGCAATTGCCTCCGTCCTTCGATTCCTGCGCGTGCGCACCCGCCATGCTTCCGGCGAGCACGAGCAGGGCCGACATACGCCATGCCGTCGTATTCACGACTAACCCCCTGTTGATCGTTACACCCCATGCAACGAAACAGCCCGTATGGGCTGCCTGTGACCGGCAAAAGCGTGACGGAACGGCCGATCTGGACTGAACATAGTCCAGAAAACGGCACTTGACAAATAACCAGACTTAATGGGCGTGTGCCCGGACTTATAGGTCGGCCGGGGGCGACGTAGCAGGGGTCGCCACCGGAGTGAAAGGGGGGGAATTTGCGTGAACCCCTTCATTCGAAGTTGTTTCGCGCGAAACCATCGGTGCCAGCGCGTGAAGATGCGGCCCCTTCACCGTCGTCCCCGCGAAGGCCGGGATGACGGCCCTTGGCCCTCTCCCATCGGGAGAGGGGTTGGGGTGGGGGGGTAACGGAGGCAAAGCGGTGAACAAGTCAGTGCCCGCGATGACGTCGTAGCCCGGGTAAGCGAAGCGCGCTCGCCCCGGGTGCGCTTCGCTTACCCGGGCTGCTTGAGGATCAAAATCAGGATGGGTTCCAGCTTTCGCTGGAATGACGAGATAGGGCGGATGGAGTGACAGCCTGGATCCCGGCCTTCGCCGGGATGACGCCCCTTGGCCCTCTCCCATCGGGAGAGGGGTTGGGGTGAGGGGTAACGGAGCATCAAACTTGAACCAGCAGTGCAGTGTTGCACTGTCGTTTGGAGGTTGACCCTTCGTTCCCCCTCATCCGCCCTTCGGGCACCTTCTCCCGAAGGGAGAAGGGAACAAGCGAGCGAAGCTCACCGCTCCGGCAACGGAATGAACTCGTCATCCCCCGGCACGTGCCCGAAGCGCCCATCGACCCAATCCTGCTTGGCCTGTTCAATGCGTTCCTTCGAACTGGACACGAAGTTCCACCAAAGGTGACGCGGGCCATCGAGCGGTTCGCCGCCTAGCAGCATCGCCTTCACCGGCGTGCGTGCGCGCAGCTTCGGACGCGTGAGTTCGTCCAGCACGATCAGGTGCATCGCCGGAATGTCCGCACCGTCGAGCTGCGCGTCCCCTTCCAGAACGTAGAGCGCGCGCTGCGCATGGCTGTCGTCGAGCGCGAGTTCGGCATCGGCATCCAGGTCGATCGCCACGTACAGCGTGTCCGCATACACGCGCACCGGCGACTCCTCGCCGTAACCGCGCCCGGCCACCACGCGCAGCCAGCTGCCGTCGCGGCGCTGTTGTGGGAGGGACGCCGCCGGATGATGGAAGAAACCCGGTTCGGCTTCCTCGGAACTGCGCGGCAGCGCGACCCAGGTCTGCATGCCGTGCAACGGATGTTCGTGCTCGCGCAGCGTCGCGGGCGTGCGCTCGGAGTGCGCGATGCCGCGACCGGCGGTCATCCAGTTCACATCGCCGGCATTGATGTCCTGCAGGCTGCCGAGCGTGTCGCGATGCGTGATCGTGCCCGACCACAGGAACGTCACCGTCGCCAGGCCGATATGCGGATGCGGACGCACGTCGATGCCGCGGCCGATCTCGAACACCGCAGGCCCCATGTGGTCGACGAACACGAACGGGCCGACCGAGCGCGCCTGGATGCTCGGCACGGCGCGGCGCACCTGGAAGCCGCCGAGATCGTGCACGCGCGGGGAAACGATGAGGGTCATGGCCGGACTCCGGGACGTGGGGTCCGTCGAGCGTGTCACATCCGGCGCGGGGCGGCACGCCCGGCCGTGGCACGGTCCGTTCGGCTCAGCGTGCGCCGTCCACGCGCAGCGTCGCGGGCGGGCGCGGGCCCGGGCCGAGTCCGAGCAGCGTCACCCGCCAGGCGCCGATCGCGCGCGGCTGCCCCTGTTCGGACGCCTTGATCACCACGTCGAGCACCGCGTCGGGTTTGACGAAGCGCAGTCGCACGTCGGCGTCGCCGGCATGGATGCACTGCACGTCGGGCGGGCAGCGCGAATCGTTGGCGGTATCGACGTAGGTGATGTTCGCGCCTTCCGGCAGGGCCATGCGCTGGCCCGGATGCAGCTGCGCCTCCACCGGCAGCGCGACCTTGGGCACGCTGGCACAGGCGGCGGGGAGCAGTGCGAACAGGACGGCGGCGGCGCGGAAGGTCATCGAATCTGCGTGAAGGCGGAAGACCGCGGGAGTCTAGCGGCAGTACGTGACGATCGGCGTGAGTGGCGTGAAAAGTTCGTTGCAGGGCGCGTGACTAGAATCGATCGCCTTGCCAAGCATGGGATGTCCATGACCCGGAAACTGCGGTGGATCGGCCTCGTCCTGTTCCTGCTGGTGGCGGCCTCGCTGCTGTCGCTCTACAGCTACGGACGATTCGCACAGCGTGCGCGCGGCGCACCATCGCAAGCGATTGCGGCCAACGTCGTGGAAACGCCGCTGGATCGCGCCATCGCACCGATGGAGCAGGCGCACCCCGGGCAGGCCGGCCTTGCGCTGATCGCCGACAACCTCGACGCGTACACCGTGCGCGCGCTCACCGCGCGCGAGGCCGGCCGCAGCCTGGACCTGCAGTACTACATCTGGAAGCCAGACCTCACCGGCAACCTGATCGTGCACGAGGTGCTGCGCGCGGCCGATCGCGGCGTGCGCGTGCGTCTGCTGCTGGACGATCTGAACTCGCACGCGAAGGATTCGGTGCTCGCCGCGCTGGATCGGCATCCGAACATCGAAGTGCGCATGTTCAATCCCTCCCGCGCACGGCAGTCGTATTTCCTGCGCGGCGTGGAGATGCTGCTGCGCGTGTTCAGCCTCAACCGGCGCATGCACAACAAGGCGTGGATCGCCGACGGCCGCGTCGCCGTGGTGGGCGGTCGCAACATCGGCGACGAGTACTTCGGCGCGGCATCGGAATCCAATTTCCTCGATGCCGACCTTGCGGTGGTCGGCGAGCCGGTGCGCGAGACCTCGCGCATCTTCGACGCGTACTGGAACAGCACGGCGGCGATTCCGTTGTCGGAACTGGTCGATGCGGACGAGCTGTCGCTGGATCGGCTGCGTCGCGTGGGCGTGCTCGAATACCGCTCGAAGGACGCGAAACCCTACCTCGAACAGCTGCGCCGTTCGCCCAGCGTCCAGGCGTTGCTGCGCGGCAGCCGCGAACCGCACTGGACGCCGAATGCGCATGTGTACTCGGATCCGCCGCAGAAGGCCGAAGGGGCGCCGCGGAAGGGCGACTGGCTGATCGACGCGATCACGCCGGCGTTCGTCACTGCCGAGCACGAGGTGTTCATCAGTTCGCCGTACTTCGTGCCCGGGGACGATGGCGTGACCGGGCTGCTGCGCATGCGCGATCGCGGCGTGCGCATCGGCATCCTCACCAATTCGCTGGCCGCGACCGACGTCGCTGCGGTGCACGGCGGTTACGCGCCGTATCGTGTGCCGCTGCTGCGCGGCGGCGTCGAGCTGTATGAACTGAAGGCACGCGGCCCGGGCGGGGGCGGAAGCGGCTTGCTGGGATCGTCATCGAGCGAGGCGAGCCTGCACACGAAGGCGTTCATGGCCGATGGCGACGTGGGCTTCGTGGGTTCGATCAACTTCGATCCTCGCTCGATCAACCTCAACACCGAGATGGGGATCCTGTTCACCGACCGCGAACTCACGCGCGAGCTGATGCGCCTGTATGCGTGGAAGATCGGCCGCGACAACAGCTACCGGTTGTGGCTGGAGAACGGCGAACTGCGCTGGGAGGATTTGGCGGCCGATCCGCCGCGCCAGTGGACGGAGGAACCGGAGGCGGACTGGAAGCGGAAGGCGATGGCGACGGTGGCGCGGTGGTTGCCGGTGGAGTCGCAGTTGTAGCGTTAGTGCAGTTTCCTTCTCCCTTCGGGAGAAGGTGCCCGCAGGGCGGATGAGGGGCAACGGAGGATCAAGACAGAAACAACAGTGCAGTGCTGCACTGAGGGTTCACCTTTGACACTCCGTTGCCCCTCACCCCAACCCCTCTCCCGCTGGGAGAGGGGCTTAAGCACCGCGCCGGGTCGTTCAGGGCTGCTTCGCCACATCCAGCACCGCACGCCCATCCGCCCCAACCCGCACCGTCATCAACCGGTCGTACTCCGCCTCGCTCATCGGCGCGACCTCGCACGAGCACAGCGCCGCCGCGATGTCCGGAACGGTGTTGCTATGCCCGACCACCAGCACCGTCTGCCCCGCATGCCGCGCGCGCAACTGCGTGGCGAATTCGCCGGCCGGCAGCTTCGCGTCGTATTCGATCAGCGGGAGGCCATGTTCCTGCGCCGTCGGCGTCGCGGTCTGGCGCGTGCGCTGGAACGGCGTGGTGTAGACCGCGATCACCGGCACCGACGACAACCGCTTCGCCAACGCCTGCGCGCGTGCATGGCCGGCTTCGGTCAGCGGCGGGTCCTTCGAACCGTCGGGCACCTTTTCCGCATGGCGGACGATCACGAACGTCATCGCGGTGTCGGCACGCGGCGTCGCGCTTGAATCAGGTGCAGCTGCCTTCGGTGCGGAAGCGCAAGCCGAAAGCAGCAGACACGACGAGAAAACCAGGGCAGTGAGCGGCATCTTCATGCCGCCCACCATAGCCGACCTCACGCGGCCGGCTGAAGTGCCGTGAGGATGCCCTTGGCCGCCAGCACGCGCGAAGACGCATCGGGCAGGTCCAGCACCATGCGCAGCTTGTCCGGGCCTTCCATCTTGTAGAGCTTGGGCTGGCCCTGGATCAGACGGATGATCGCCATCGGATCGACGTTGGGTTTTTCGACGAAGTGCACGCGACCGCCGGTCTCGCCCAGGTCGAGCTTTCGGATGCCCAGTTCGGTGGCGCGCAACTTCAGTTCCGCCACGGCGAACATGTACTTGGCCGGATCCGGCAGCAGACCGAAGCGGTCGATCATCTCCACCTGCAGCTCGCGCAGTTCGTCCGTGTCGCGCGCGCCGCTGATGCGCTTGTACAGCGTCAGGCGCGTGTGCACGTCGGGCAGGTAGTCGTCGGGAATCAGCGCGGGAATGCGCAGTTCGACTTCCGCGCCGCGCGCTTCGACCATGTCCACGTCCGGCAGCTTGCCCTGGCGGATCGAACGCACCGCGCGTTCCAGCAGTTCGGTGTAGAGGCTGAAGCCGACTTCCGCCATCTGGCCGCTCTGTTCCTCGCCCAGCAGCTCGCCCGCGCCGCGGATTTCCAGGTCGTGCGTGGCCAGCGTGAAGCCCGCGCCCAGTTCATCCATCGCCGCGATCGCGTCCAGACGCTTGCGCGCGTCGTCGGTCATCGCCTTGCGGTCGGGCACGACCAGGTACGCATACGCACGATGGTGCGAACGGCCCACGCGGCCGCGCAGCTGGTGCAACTGCGCGAGGCCGAAGCGGTCGGCGCGGTTGATGATGATGGTGTTGGCATTGGGGATGTCAATGCCCGATTCGATGATCGTCGTCGATAGCAGCACGTTGTAGCGCTGCTTGTGGAAATCGAGCATCACGCGTTCGAGCTCGCGTTCGGGCATCTGCCCGTGCGCGACGCCGATGCGTGCCTCGGGCACCAGCTCCTGCAGCTCGCGCTGCATGCGGCCGATGCTTTCCACGTCGTTGTGCAGGAAATACACCTGGCCGCCGCGCGACAACTCGCGCTGGAACGCCTCGCGCAGCTGCATGTCGTCCCACGGCACCACGAAGGTCTGCACCGCCAGGCGATGCGCCGGCGGCGTAGCGATGATCGACAGATCGCGCAGTCCCGCCATCGCCATGTTGAGCGTGCGAGGGATGGGCGTAGCCGTCAGCGTCAGCAGGTGCACGTTCGCGCGCAACGCCTTCAACGCTTCCTTCTGGCGCACGCCGAAACGCTGCTCCTCGTCGACGATCACCGCGCCCAGGTCCTTGAAGCGCACGTCCTTCTGCAACAGCCGGTGCGTGCCGACGATGACGTCAATGGTGCCTTCGGACACCTTCGAAAGTTCGGTCTCGATCTCTTTCTTGGTCTTGAAGCGCGAGAGCACCTCGACCTTGATCGGCCAGTCGGCGAAACGGTCGCGGAAATTGCGGTAATGCTGCTCGGCCAGCAGCGTCGTCGGCACCAGCACGGCGACCTGCTTGCCGCCCATCGCGGTGACGAACGCCGCGCGCACGGCGACCTCGGTCTTGCCGAAACCGACGTCGCCGCAGACCACGCGGTCCATCGGCTGGCTGGAAGCGAGGTCGCGGATCACCGCTTCGATCGCCGCATGCTGGTCCGGCGTTTCCTCGAACGGGAACGCCGCCGCGAACGGCTCGTACACCGAACGGTCCACATCGATCGCCAGTCCCGCGCGCGCCTGCCGCTTGGCCTGGATCTCCAGCAGTTCCGCCGCGACGTCGCGCACCTTCTCCGCGGCCTTGCGCTTGGCCTTGGTCCACTGCTCGCCGCCGAGCGAATGCAGCGGCGCGGTTTCTTCCGACGCGCCCGAATAGCGGTTGATCAGATGCAGCTGCGCGACCGGGACGTACAACCGGTCGCCCTTGGCGTATTCGATTTCCAGGTATTCGGCCGGCATGCCACCGGCTTCCAGCGTTACCAGTCCGCGATAGCGGCCGACGCCGTGATCCTCATGGACGATCGGCGCGCCTTCGGTGAGTTCGCCGAGGTCCTTGATGATCGCTTCGGGTTCGCGACCGACGCGGCGGCGACGACGCGGCTGACTGGCGCGTTCCGGGAACAGCTGGCGTTCGGTAAGGACGACGAACGCCGGTTCGGTGATCGCGAACCCGTCGTCGAGTGGCGCGACGGCGATGGCGAAACGCGAGGCATCGCCTGCGGCGAGGAACGCGGGGAAGTCCGCGACCACCTCCGGTTTCAGCGAACCCGACTGCAGGATTTCCAGCAGCGCTTCGCGCCGACCCGCCGAATCCGCCGCGATCAGCACGCGGCCCGGATAGCTCGACAGGAACGACTGGAGCGCATCGGCCGTGGCGTGGTCGCGCGCGGCGATCGGCAGCGCCGGCGCGGGTTGATCGCCCAGCGCCGTCGCACGTTCGCGCTGCGCGTGGCCTTCGCCGCAGATTTCCACGCGTGCGCCGGCGTTGAGGCGTTCGCGCAGGCCGTCGGGCGACAGGTACAGCGTGTCGGGCGGAAGCAGCGGGCGTTCCAGGTCGTGGCGGCGCTGTTCGTAGCGTTCGCCCGTGTGCTGCCAGAACTGGTCCGCGGCTTCCATCGCGCCGTCGGCGATCACCGGCAGCGTGTCCGCATGCAGGTAATCGAACAGCGTGGAGGTCGAGTCGAAGAACAGCGGCAGGTAGTACTCGATGCCCGGAGGCGCGAGGCCGGCCTTCAGGTCCTGGTAGAGCGCGCTTCGCCGCGTGTCCAGGTCGAAGCGCTCGCGCAATGCGTCGAGCGCGCGCTTGAGTGCGGCATCGCTCAGCGGCACTTCGCGGCCGGGCAGCAGGTGCACCGCGTCGATCTTGTCCAGCGAACGCTGCGATTCGGGATCGAACGCGCGGATCGTTTCGATCTCGTCGTCCAGCAGTTCGACGCGGAACGGCTGGTCGGCGCCCATCGGATACACGTCGAGCAGGCCGCCGCGCACGGCGAAATCGCCCGGGTCCAGCACCTGCGGAACATGGCGGTAACCGGCCGATTCCAGGCGGCGCTTTTCGGCGTCCAGGTCCAGGCGCTGGCCGATCTTCACGTCGAAACTGCCGCCGACCACGTGCTTCAGTGGCGCGAGACGCTGCAGCAGCGTCTGCACCGGCACGATCACGATGCCGCGCTTGAGCGTCGGCAGGCGGTGCAGGGCGGCCAGTCGCTGGCTGACGATGTCCGGATGGGGGCTGAAGAGGTCGTAGGGCAGGGTTTCCCAGTCCGGGAACGCGACCACCGGCAGGTCCGACTGCCGTTCGCGCAGGAGCGTGTGCAGGTCGGATTCGAGCTGGTGCGCGCCGTGGTTGTCGCGCGCGACCACCAGCAGCGGCGCCGCGTGCGCGGACGCGGCCGTGGCGATGTGGAAGGCCAGCGCGGACGGCGACGCGGGGGGGCGCCACCACGCACGCTGTTGACCGCTTTTGGGCAGGGGAGGTGTTGGAATCGCGGACTTCGGCATCGGTCAGGCGTGGGGCGTGGGGACTGTGAAAACAAGGCCAGCGCCGGAAGCGGTCGCTCCCAGCGCAAAGTGACCCGCATTCTACGGAATGCGCCGATGAAGGCCCGATCCCCGGATCGCTCCGTTCCGCGCCCGGGATTAATATCGCTTGCAATTCAATAGCGCGCTATGTAAATTGCGGACCCATGAAGACCGCGACCTCCAAGTCCAGCTCGCCGAAGGCGCCCAAAGCGCCCAAGGGCGGCCGCAACCTGCTGCACCTGGACGAGCAGCTGTGCTTCGCGCTGTATTCGACCTCGCTGGCGCTGAACAAGGTGTACCGACGCTTGCTTGCGCCGCTGGGCCTCACGTATCCGCAGTACCTGGTGATGATGGTGCTGTGGGAACGCGACGGCCTGAGCGTGTCGGAGATCGGCGAGAAACTGTTCCTCGATTCGGCCACGCTGACGCCGCTGCTGAAGCGGCTGGAAGCCTCGAACCTGGTGACGCGCACGCGTGCCAGTTTTGATGAGCGGCAGGTCATCGTCGAACTCACCGGCGAGGGCCGCGCGCTGAAGGCGCAGGCGAAGGCGGTACCGTCCGAGCTGATGTGCGCGTCGGAATGCACGCCCGATGAGCTCGTCGCCATGAAGCAGCAACTGGAAACCCTGCGCGAGGCGCTCGCCCGTAACGGATGAGCCCGTCGCCGCACATCGCCGTTCCATCAGATATATAGCGCGCTATGAAGTAGCGGGCTATGCAAGTCGGCAGTACCCGTTCCACTTTCCCCACGTCGTCCCCAACAGGAGTTACCCATGTCCCTCGATCAAGTCCTCTACACCGCCCACGCCACGTCCACCGGTGGCCGCGACGGCCGCTCCGTTACTTCCGACAAGGCGCTCGACGTCAAGCTCGCCACGCCGCGCGAACTTGGTGGCGCTGGTGGCGAAGGCACCAATCCGGAGCAGCTGTTCGCCGCCGGTTATTCGGCCTGCTTCCTCGGCGCGCTGAAGTTCGTGGCCGCGAAGGAGAAGATCGCGTTCCCGGCCGATGCCAGCATCGACGCGAGCGTCGGCATCGGCCCGCTGCCGACCGGTTTCGGCATCCAGGCCGAGCTGAAGGTTTCGCTGCCGGGCCTGCCGCGCGAGCAGGCCGAAGCGCTGGTCGAAAAGGCTCATCAGGTGTGTCCGTACTCGAACGCGACGCGCGGCAATATCGATGTGACGCTGACGGTCGTCTGACTTGCTCCCCCCTGCGTGCAGGGGAGGAGTAGAAGCGCGGCGCGGGCATCCTGCCCGCGTCGCGCGTGCCCCCTCGCTATCGAACTTTGATTCGGGTGCGGCGCTAAGGCCGCGCTTCGAACACCAGGTTGAACGGCGTCTGCGTCGCGCGGCGGAAGCGGGTGAATCCCGCGTCGCGCATCACCTGGCCCAGTCGTGCCTCGCCCGCCTGCGCGCCCAGCGCTGGGCCGTTGCGCGCGAGCGATACCGGCACGCAGATCTGCGACGACGCGCCGTAATACACGCGGCCCACCGGGTTGAGGTTCTCCGCGACGCTGTCGCCGGCGAACGGCTCCACCAGCATGCAGGTGCCGTCGCGCTTGAGCGCCTGCAGGGCGTGGCGCGCGGCGCCGACCGGATCGGCCATGTCGTGCAGACAGTCGAAGAAGCAGATCAGGTCGAACTCCTTTTCCGAGTAACCCGTCGCGTCCGCCGCTTCGAATTTCGCGTTGCCCACACCGGCCTGCTGCGCCCGCTCGCGCGCGACCTCGATCGAAGGCGTGTGGTAATCGAAACCGAAGAACGTGGATTTCGGAAATGCGCGCGCCATCAGCGTCGTGCTCGCGCCGTGGCCGCAGCCGACGTCGGCCGCCTTCGCGCCCTCGCGCAGTTTGTCGACGACGCCGTCCAGCGCGGGCAGCCATTCGGTCACCAGATGCGCGTTGTAGCCGGCGCGGAAAAATCGCTCGGTGCCGTGGAACAGGCAGGGATGGTGGTCGCCCCATTCCATGCCTTGGCCAGTGCGGAAATTCGCCTTGGTTTTTTCCAGCGCGTGGAAGGTGGCTTCGACGATCGAATAGGCGCCGGGAAGATCCACCGGCCCGCCCGGATCGGCCAGACACAACGCCTGTTCGGCGCTGAGCGAATAGGTGTCGGTGGCGCGGTCGTAATCGACGTAGCCGCCCGCGGCCTGGTTGCCCAGCCATTCGCGGACGTAGCGCTCGTGGGTGTCGGTGCAACGGGCGAGGTCGGCCGCGTTCATCGGTTTTTCGGCGAGCGCGCGATACAGGCCCAGCTGGTCGCCCACGAGCATGAGGGTGGCGCTGATCGCCGCGCCGAGGTCGCCCACGGCGTGACCGAGGAACTGGTTCAGGCGTTCTTCGTTGATGCTGTTCATCGCTGCGTGTCCCGGGAAGCGGTCCTTCCCTGGACGGGCGCGGCGATGCCTGCCGCAAGGCCCCCTTTGTCGCTGTTTTACAACGCGCGCATCTCGCGGTGGCGGCCAGACCGGGCCGCTCGTCAGGCGATGCCGGATTCAGGCGCGCGCTTGCGGATCAGGCCGCTTTCGGCTTCAGGTCCAGCCGCATGCGAACCAGGCCGGCGCCGCCGTCCTCCGCGCTGCGCTCGAAGCCCAGCGATTCGGCCAGCGACAGCATCGCCTGGTTGTGCTCGAAGACGTCGCCGTAGACGCAGTCGAGTTTCTTTCCGCGCGCCCATTTCACCAGCCGGGTCATCAGGTACCGACCCAGACCCATGTTCGCCACGTAATGGCTGACCAGGATGGCGAAGCCCGCGTCGCGGCCGTTGTCGTCCACCGTGATGCGCGCCACCGCGCCGATCAGCGCCTCGCCCGGCGGCAGCGGCTCGGCCGCGACCAGGGCGAATTCGTTCTTCGGGTTGATGCGGGTCATCCGCTCGGCCGCCTCGGGCGTCATCTCCGTCAACGCATCGCGCTGGATCCCGGAGGAAAAGCGCTGGCGCACCTCCTCCGGCTGGAGGAGGGAGAAGCTGGCGCGAATCGGTTCTGCGTCTTCGGGTCGGATCGGACGAATCAATACTTCGCGTCCGTTTGGAAGACGCATCCGTTCATGCCAGGGCGGTAGTCGTTCGCGCGCGGCCATGGACGGATATTGGCACACTGCCCGTATTCACATTCTTCACGGGGGCGGACCATGGACCAGGCGGGACTGCGGGCGTGGGTGGGCGGATGGCCGGGGGTGGAGGAATCCATCAAATGGGGCGAGGACCTGGTGTTCTCGGTGGCCGGGAAGATGTTCTGCGTGACCCGGGCCGAGGGCGGCGGCGCCATGAGCTTCAAGGTCGAGGACGCCCGCTTCCTGGAGCTGACCGAACGCCCGGGGTTCGAACCGGCGCCGTACCTGGCCCGTTCGCACTGGGTGATGGTCGCCGAGCCCGGCCGCCTGCCGCCGGAGGAATTGCGTGGGTTCCTGCGCCGCAGCTACGAGCTGGTGCGCGAAAAACTGCCGAAGAAGACACAGCGCGAACTCGCCGATTGAGATGCTGGCCGGGTGAGGCTGCGCGGACGCCCCGACCGGACGGGGCTTTTTGACGCGGCGGACACGCATCGCGCGCGTCGGCGCGACGTGTCCCGATGCTAGACTCGCGCCGCTTTCGACGCACTCATCCGATCAAACTTTAAGGACGACGCATGGCTGGTGGTGGTGATTCGACCCGCGCGATCTTCTTCGCGCTCGGTGCCAATTTCGCGATCGCGGTCGCCAAGGGACTGGCCGCGTTCTTCACCGGCTCCAGCGCGATGCTGGCCGAGACCGTGCACTCGCTCGCCGACTGCGGCAACCAGCTGCTGTTGCTGCTGGGCATCCGCCAGGCCAAGGCGCCGCCGTCGCCGGACTATCCGCTGGGCTACGGCAAGGCGATCTACTTCTGGTCGTTCCTCGTCGCCGTGATGCTGTTCACCGTCGGCGGCATGTTCTCGCTGTACGAAGGCATCCACAAACTCCAGCATCCCGAAGAAATCAAGCACTGGTACTGGGCGGCGGGCGTGCTTGTGTTCGGCATTTGCGCCGAAGCGGTGTCGATGCGCGCCTGCCTCCAGGAGGTCAACAAGGCACGCGGCGACCGCAGCCTGTGGCAGTGGTTCCGCGAGAGCCGCCAGGCCGAACTGGTGGTGATCTTCGGCGAGGACCTGGCCGCGCTGCTGGGCCTGGTGTTCGCGCTCATCGCGATCGGCCTGACGGTGTTCACCGGCAATCCGCTATGGGACGCGCTGGGCACCATCGCCATCGGCACGTTGCTGATCATCGTGGCGGTGTTTGTCGCCATCGAGGTGAAGGCGATGCTGATCGGCCAGAGCGTCGATCCGGCGCGCCAGAAGCAGATGCGCGAATTCCTCGAAGCGCGCCCGGAAGTGCAGCGCGTGATCAGCCTGATCACGCTGCAGCTGGGCAACGAGGTGATGGTGTCGGTGCAGGCGCAGATGCACGAGCGCCGCGATGTGGAGACGCTGGTCGATCAGATCAACGTGATCGAGCGCGCGATGAAGCAGAGCTTCCCGGAAGTGCGCTGGAGTTTCTTCGAGCCCGATTGCAAGGCGGGGCTGTAGCCCCATAACGCGAACGGTGCACGTAGGATGGGTTTCGCGAAGCGAAACCCATCGTCATGCGCGGAGGGCGCCTCGCCCTCATCCGCCTGCCGGCACCTTCTCCGGCACGCGGGAGAAGGGTGGCGCGGATAGAGCGTGACAGGCCCCGGGTGCGCTTCGCTTACCCGGGCTACAAGAGCGAACGCAGGATGGGTTTCGCAACGCGGAACTCATCATCCAGGCGCACACACGATGGGTTTCGCGTCGCGAAACCCAACCTGTGGTCCGCTAATCCTCGCGCTTCAACCACTCCACGCGTCCCGCCGCTGCCGCATCCTCGCCCAGTACCTTCGCGAGCAACGGCAGCACGCCCGCCATGGTCTGGTCGAACTGCCACGGCGGATTGAGGATCAGCAAGCCGCTGCCGTTCATGCGCAGCGGCGAATCGTCGGCGCGTACCAGCAGCTCGGCGACGAACGACGACTTCGCCGGCAGCGTCGCGGCGCGACGGTAGAACGGCTGCAGCGAGCGGCGCAGCTTGATCGGATACCAGAACGCATACATGCCCTGCGGCCAGCGCGTGAGCGCATCGCGCAGCGCGCCGAGCGCGGCATCGAATTCCTCCAGCTGCGCCTCGAACGGCGGATCGATCAGCACCAGTCCGCGGTTGATCCGCGTCGTGCCCGTGCGCGGCGGCAACAGCGCCTTCATCGCGGCGTAGCCGTCGCGTTCCTGCACCGCCACGCGGGGATCGCGCGCGAACACCGACTCCAACTGTCCGGCTTCCTCAGGGTGCAGCTCGCACGCGGCGATGCGGTCCTGTTCGCGCAACGCGTGCGCGAGCAGCCAGGGCGAACCGGGGTAGGCGGTGGGGCCGTGGTCGTGGCGGCAGGCGCGGATGGCGGTCAGGTAACGCGCGATGGCGGGATGCTTAGGCGCCTCGGCCATCAGCCGGCCGATCCCGCCCTCGGCCTCGCCCGTGCGCTGGGCCGAATTGCTGTCCAGCGCGTACAGGCCGCGCCCGGCGTGCGTATCGAGCGCGAACGCCGCCGCCGGCTTGGCGGTCAAGGCGTCGCACAGCGCGAGCACGGCGATGTGCTTGAGCACGTCGGCATGGTTGCCGGCGTGGAAGGCGTGGCGGTAATTCATCGGGATTGGGGATTCGGGATTGGGGATTCGAAAGAGCCAGTATGCTCTTGCCCTTGATTTTACGAATCCCCAATCCCTAATTTCCGCCTCATGCGCATCCTCCTGGTAGAAGACGAACCCGCCATCGCCCAGGTCGTGCTGCATGCGCTGCGCGCCGAGGGATTCGAGGCGGTGCACTGCCTGACCGGCGGCGAGGCGCTGGCGGCGGTGGAAGGGCAGGGCTTCGACCTGGCGGTGCTCGACGTCGGACTGCCCGACATCGGCGGCTTCGCGCTGTGCCGCGAACTGCGTCGAGGGCGCGACCTGCCGGTGATCTTCCTCACTGCGCAGGACGCCGAAGCCGACCGCATCCTCGGGCTGGAAATCGGCGCCGACGACTACGTCACCAAGCCCTTCTCGCCGCGCGAACTGGTGGCGCGCGTGCGGGTCGTGCTGCGGCGCTTGCAGCCCCCGGCCTCACGCGAGAACGGCAAGGCGTGCAGCGGCGCGTTCGAGCACGACAGCGAAGGCCACCGCATCCGCTATCGCGGCCATGCGCTGGACCTCACGCGTTACGAATACGGCCTGCTCGCGGCGCTGTTGCAGCGGCCGGGCGCGGTGCTCTCGCGCGGGCAGCTGATGGATCGCGTCTGGGGCGATGCGCTGGAAAGCGGCGACCGCACCGTGGACACGCACATCAAGACGCTGCGCGCAAAGCTTCGCGACGTCGCGCCCGACCATGATCCCATCCGCACCCATCGCGGCATGGGGTATTCGCTGGACGCCGCCGCGCCGGGACCCGGCCGATGAAGATCGGCCTGCGCATCTTCCTGGGCTATTTCCTGATCGTCGCGATCGCCGCGTTCCTGCTCGCCCAGGTGTTCGTCGCGCAGGTGAAGCCCGGCGTGCGGCAGGCGATGGAAGACACGCTGGTCGATACGTCCAACGTGCTCGCCGAACTGGCGACCGACGACCTCATCGCCGGCCGGATCGACACCGGCGACTTCGCCCGGCGCGTGCGTGCGATGGCCTCGCGCGACTACGGCGCGAGGATCTGGGGTTTCGGCAAGCGCACCTCGCAGTACCGCATCTACGTCACCGACGCGCGCGGCATCGTGGTGTTCGACAGCGCCGGGCGCGACGTGGGTCGCGATTATTCCCGCTGGAACGACGTGTACCTCACGCTGCGCGGCCGCTACGGCGCACGCTCCACGCGCAGCGATTACGCCGATCCCGGTTCCACCGTGATGCACGTCGCCGCGCCGATCCGCGATGCCGACAACCGCATCATCGGCGTGCTGACCGTCGCGAAACCCAACAGCGCCATCGCGCCCTTCATCGAGCGCAGCCAGGCCGCCGTGTGGCGCTGGGGGGCGGTGTTGCTGGGCGTGTCGCTGACGATCGGTCTGCTCGCGGCGTGGTGGCTGTCGCGCCAGCTCAACGCGCTGCGCCGTTACGCGAACGCGGTGACGGCCGGTGAACGCGCCACATTGCCGCGCACGGCAGGTGAATTCGGCGAACTCGGCCACGCGCTGGAAACCATGCGCACGCAGCTGGAAGGCCGGCAATACGTCGAGCAGTACGTGCACACGCTGACGCATGAAATGAAGAGCCCGCTGGCGGCGATCCGCGGCAGCGCGGAACTGCTGGAGGGCCCGCTCGACGACGCCGACCGCACGCGCTTCGCCTCGACCATCCGCGCGCAGAGCGAGCGGCTCGCGCAGATGATCGACAAGATGCTCGCGCTGGCGGCGGTCGAACATCGCCAGCGGCTGGAACATCCGGAAGCGGTGTCGCTCGCCGAGATCGTCGGCGATGCGGCGTCGCAGTGCGATACGCGGCTGTCCCAGGCGGGATTGCGCCTTCGGCTCGACCTCGCGCCGGACCTGCCGCCCGTGCATGGCGATCGTTTCCTGCTGCGGCAGGCGGTGGTGAACCTGATCGAGAACGCGGTGGATTTCTCGCCGCGCGGGGAATCGATCGACGTGCGCCTGCGCGGCGATGGCGACCGGCAGCGCGTGGAGGTGGGCGATCGCGGGGCGGGCGTTCCCGATTACGCGATGGGACGGGTGTTCGAGCGCTTCTACTCGTTGCCGCGGCCGGGCAATGGCAGTCGCAGCAGCGGGTTGGGACTGCCGTTCGTCGCCGAGGTCGCGGCGCTGCATGGCGGTGAGGCATCGCTGGAGAACCGCGACGGTGGCGGGGCGGTGGCGGGGTTGGTGTTGCCGGCCTGAGGTTTCGCCTTTCTCGCCTTTCTCACGTTCCCGCCTTTTCGCCTTTTCGCCTTTGTAGCCCGGGTAAGCGAAGCGCACCCGGGAGCTGGTCACGCCCAACCCGGGTGCGCTTCGCTTACCCGGGCTACAAAAGCACATCACTTCACCCTCACTTCACCATCCCCCCATCGTCCCTCCACGCGACGCGCCGACGCTTGCGCCATCCCATTCCATGGAGCTGGACCATGCGGTTGTTCCTGAAGATCGGTTTCGTCGTCGCGATGACCGTCGCCATCCTGATTCCCCTGCTGATGATCCGCGGCGTCATCAGCGACCGGCAGATGTACCGCGAGCAGGCCGTTGCGGACATCGCGCGCAGTTACGCCGGCGCGCAGTCGTTCGCGGGGCCGGTGCTGGTGGTGCCGTATACCGAGGAGGTCGAGGTCGAGGAGGCCGACCAGTTCAACGTGATGCGCAAGGTGCGTCGCGCGAAGACCTCGCAGTGGGTGTTCTTCCCGACCTCGCTCGACGTGCGCGGCACGCTCGCGCCCGACACCCGCAAGCGCGGCCTGCACGAGGTGCGTGTGTACGAATGGAAGGGCAAGGCGACGGCCAGCTTCCACGCGGTGATCCCCAGTTACGGCGATACGGCGAGCCGGCAGATCGGCCGCCCGTGGCTGAGCTACGGCATCGCCGATGTGCGCGGTCTTCGTTCCGCGCCGGTGTTGCGCATCAACGGCGCTGATGTCCCGTTGCTGGAAGGGCAGGGCGCGCGCGAAGGCTCCGGCCTGCACGTGCGGCTGGACGTGCCGCAGGCCGGGCAGACGCTGGATCTGGACACGCAGCTCGACATCGTCCTGGGCGGCACCGAAACGCTTTCGCTCGTGCCGCTGGGTCGCAAGAACCGCCTCGCGCTGGATTCGAGCTGGCCGCATCCGAGCTTCGCCGGCACCTCGCCGCGGCAGGACACCACCGCATCGGGCTTCCGCGCCGACTGGGACATCGCCTCGGTCGCCAGCAACGCGCAGGGCAAATTCCTCGCAGGCGCTCCGCTGGGCGAATTGACACGCGAGGAGGGCGTGAGCGTGTCGCTCATCGATCCGGTCGACATCTACACCCAGGCCGACCGCGCCACGAAGTACGGCCTGCTGTTCGTGGTGCTGACCTTCATCGGATTCTTCCTGTTCGAACTGATCAAGCAACTGCCGATCCACCCGATCCAGTACGGCCTGGTCGGCCTGGCGCTGGCGATCTTCTTCCTGCTGCTGGTGAGCCTGAGCGAACACATCCGCTTCCTGTATGCCTACCTCGCCGCGAGCTTCGCCTGCATCGGCCTGCTGGGCTTCTACCTGAGCGCCGTGCTGCACAGCACCGCGCGCGGCGGCGGTTTTGCCGCGATGCTCGCCACGCTGTACGCCGCGCTGTACGGATTGCTGGTGTCGGAGGACAACGCGCTGGTGCTCGGCGCCGGCCTGCTGTTCCTGGTGCTGGCCACCGTGATGGTGGTGACCCGCAAGGTCGACTGGTACCAGCTGGCCGGTGCGCGCCCGGTGGTGCGTCAGGCATGAAAGAGCCTGCCGACGGTCTCCGCATGGCCCGCGTTGCTCCGCAGCGGCCGCCAGGTGGTGTTGCGCGCCGCCGCGCCTTGCTGCTGCAAGGTCAAGGCGCGCGGCGCCGCATGGTGGCCGCTGCGGAGCAACCCGAAGGGCCGGAACTGTGGGCCCGCAGCGCGGCGTCATCGCTCGGTCATGTATTGACATACATTCCGTCGCTCTTCCTGCGAACCCACAGTTCCGGCGCGGGCCATGCGGAGACCGTAGGCAGGCTCTCCGCGGCCGGGGAGGAAGGATCTCCGCGGCCGCCTTCGTCGTGCCCGCATCCTCATTCGCGCCACAGCCAGGGGGCCCTAACATGTACGTCATGGACGTCAAACCCGAAACGCAACGCCCGGTCCAGATCCGCTGCTACAACGGGCTGGCCATCGAGCCCTGGCTGGGCCACCTGGCCGCGCTGCGCATCGCGGTGTTCCGCGACTGGCCGTACCTGTACGACGGCGACGAGGACTACGAAGCCGAATACCTCAAGACCTACCTGCGCTCGCCGCGCAGCGTCGCTGTGCTGGCCTTCGATGGCGACCTCGTCGTCGGCGCGTCCACGGGTCTGCCGCTGGCGGACGAGTCGGAGGAATTCACACAGCCGTTCTCCGAGACCTCGATCCCGACCACGGAAGTGTTCTATTGCGGCGAATCGGTGCTGTTGCCGGCCTATCGCGGCCACGGCATCGGCCATCGTTTCTTCGACGAACGCGAGGCGCACGCGCGCAGTTACGGCGATTACGCGTGGACCGCGTTCTGCGCCGTCGATCGCGAGCCCTCGCATCCGCGCCGTCCCGCGTTCCATCGCGGCAATGAAGCCTTCTGGCAGAAGCGCGGTTATCGCCCGCGTCCTGAGCTTCGCGCGCAGCTGCCGTGGCGCGAGATCGGGCAGGCCGGCGAAACCGACCACACCCTCACGTTCTGGCTGCGACCTCTGGAGCGCACCCGATGACCCTTGGAAACGAACGCGCGGCCGCACTGAAAGTGGCTGTCGCGAAGTACACGATCGATGCGCCGGCGGATTTCGACGCCTTCGCGCGCAAGCAGGCGCAGTGGCTGGACGAGGCGAAGGCGCTGGGCGCGCGCATCGCGGTGCTGCCGGAGTACCTGTCGCTGGAACTGGCGGCGACGTTCGATGTTTCGATCAGCGCCGACCTGCATGCCTCGCTGGCGGCGACGCAGCAGCATCACGGCGCCTTCGTCGAGCTGTTTTCGCGTCTGTCGCGCGAGCGCGACCTGCATGTGGTGGCGGGCACGTTCCTGCTGGACACGGGGCGCGGACGCTATCGCAATCGCAGTTACGCCTTTGCGCCGGACGGCGCGCATGTGTGGCAGGACAAGCTGCGTCTGACCGGTTTCGAGAAGAGGACCGGCGTGATCGAATCGGGCGACGAGTTGAAAGTCTTCGAGACCGACGGCGTGCGCAGCGCGGTCGCGGTCTGCTACGACAGCGAATTCCCGCTGCCGGTGCGTGCGCAGTGCGAGGCCGGTGCGCGGTTGTTGATCGTGCCCAGTTGCACCGACACCGAGGCCGGCGCGACGCGCGTGCGCGTGGGCTGCCTGGCGCGCGCGCTGGAGAACCGGTGTTTCGTCGCGCAGTCGGTTACCGCCGGTGAGGCGTCGTGGAGTCCGGCGCTGGACGTCAACACGGGCGAGGCCGCGTTGATCGCGCCGATGGACGTGGGCCTGCCGCACGACGGCATGGTGGTGCAGACGCGCGGCGACCAGCACTGGGCGGTCGCGACGCTGGATTTCGGCGCGCTGGAGGACAGTCGCGCGCATGCGCAGGTGAGCAACGATCGCGACTGGGCGGCGCAGTATTTCCCGAGCGTGGCACGGGCGAAGGTGGTGCGTGCGGCTGCGTAGGCTTTAGCCCCTCTCCAGCATCGTAGGATGGGTTTCGCCACGCGAAACCCATCGCTTGTGCGTCCGATGATGGGTTTCGCTTTGCGAAACCCATCCTACGTAACCTTTGCTGTCGTAGCCCGGGTAAGCGAAGCGCACCCGGGGTGGGCGTGACTGGTCCCGGGTGCGCTTCGCTTACCCGGGCTACAACGCCTTCAAGCGCTACCGCACGGACTTCACCCCTCCCCAACCCCACGGCCATCGGGCGTAGCCCGATGGCGTTCGTCGGGACGCGCGCCATGGCGCGCAAGCTGTCCCTCCTCACCCCAGCATTCGCAGGGGAGGGAGCAAAGAGCCCCTCTCCCATCGGGAGAGGGGTTGGGGTGAGGGGTAGCGGAGCGTCAACTTCAAACCAACAGTGCAGCGACGCACTGCGAGTACGAGCGTTGACCCTCCGTCCCCCTCATCCGCCCTGCGGGCACCTTCTCCCGAAGGGAGAAGGAAAAGCCGCCCTCAAAACAACGTAACCCCCGGCACCAGCCACAACGACAACCCCGCCAGCGCGCTGCCGATCACCGTCGCCGCCAGCACGTCGCTCGGGTAATGCAGCCCCAGCACGACGCGCGAGGCCGCCACGCTCGCGGTGAACGGCACCAGCACCCACGCCAGCATCGGGTAATGCGCCATGCCCACGATGCTGAAAGCCACCGCATGCAACGTATGGCCCGACGGGAACGAGAACTCGTCCAGCGGCGCGACCCACGCATGGATGCGGCGATCGGAGGCGAACGGGCGCGGGCGGCGCGTCCAGCGCTTGAGCAGTTTGTAGAGCGTCAGCGCGATCACGCCCGTCGCCGCCAGGTGCGCCGATGCGGCCAGTCCGTCCAGTCCATCGACGACGATCAGCACCCCCATCAGCGCGTACCAGAACACGCCGTCGCCGAGGCGGCTCACGGTCGCGAAGTAGGAACGCGAACGCCCGCGCTCGCACACGCGGTTCGCGCGCAGGCACCAGCCCGAGTCGTTCGCAATGAAGCGCTTCTGCAAGGAATGACGGTTCATGACGCCTCCCGTTCGGCCGTCGTGGCGAGGGTGTCGGGTGCGCCTGCGCGGCGCGCTTCGATCAGTTGCTGGAGCAGCGTGTCGAAATCGGTGCTGACCTGTTCCGGGCGCAACATCGCGACCGCCTGCCGCGCCGCGTCGCGCATCGCGCCGCGCATCGCGTCGTCGGCGCCGATGCGCACGCATTGCGCGACGAAACCAGCTTCGTCGTTCGGCGCGATCGCCGCGCCGTGCACGCCATCGCGCAGGAATTCGCGCGCCGCGCCGTAATCGAAGGCCACCGTCGGCACGCCGCTGGCAAGCGCTTCCAGCGTAACGTTGCCGAAGGTCTCGCTCAGGCTCGGGAAGACGAACAGGTCGCCGCTCGCGAAGTGGCGCGCCAACGCTTCGCCGCGCTGCACGCCACAAAAGATGAAGTCCGGGTTGTCGCGTTGCAGCTTCGCGCGCGCCGGGCCGTCGCCGATCCAGGCGAAACGCGCATCCGGGCGCACGGCCTGGATTTGGCGGAAGGCGCGCACGGCGAGGGCCAGGTTCTTCTCGGCGGCGATGCGGCCGACGTGGACGACCAGCAGCGTGCTTCCACCGATACCCCATTGCGCACGCAGCGATACGTCGCGCCGCTTCGGATCGAACAACGCCGTATCGACCGCGCGCGGCAGGCGAACCACGTTGTCGAAGCGCTGGCCCTGCAGGAACTCCACCAGCTCGCGCGTCGGCACCAGCGTGGCATCGGCGTTGTTGTGGAAACGGCGCATCCAGCCCAGCGCGGCGCCGGTGAGGAAGGGCAGGCCGTAATCGCGCATGTATTCGTCGAAGCGCGTGTGGAAGCCGCTCGCCGCCGGAATGCCCAGCCGCCGCGCCGCGCGCAGTGCCGACCAGCCCAGCGGGCCTTCGGTGGCGACGTAGACCGCGTCGGGTCGATCCTGCTTCCACGCGGCGAGCAAGCGCGAGGTGGCCGGCAGCCCCAGCCGGAGGCCCGGATAGCGTGGCAGCGGCGCGCCGCGCACCAGCAGTTCGTGCGGAGCCGCGATATCGCGTGCGGATTGGCGGGGCCGGACCAGCCGGACCTCGTGGCCCCGCGTGCGCAGGCCGCGTTCGAGTCCCTGCACGGTCAGGGCGACGCCGTTGATTTCCGGCGGATAGGTTTCGCTGACGATTGCGTAGCGCATGCGCCGGTCCCCGGCCTGAGCAAGCCCGTTGCGCAATCGTGGCCGTCGGCGGTGAACCGGCGATGGCAGCGGCATGACGCGGGGATGACGCGGCTTTCGAAAAACCGCGACTGAAAACGGTTACCGGCTGTGACGTGCGTGAAAGCCTCGTGTCGCGAAATCGCCAACGCGCTCGGATTAACAAATCCCTGCCTAGAATTAACCGCTTTGACATTCCCCGAGGAGTGCGCGTGCACCGACGCGAAGTGTTGCTGGCCGGCCTGTCATGGCCCGTCTGGGAGTTGTTGGGGAGCGCGCCCGCGCGCGCATGGGCGCCCGCTGGCGCGCCGGCCGCGTTCGACGCGGATACCGTGGCGACGATGGCCCAGGCGCTGGCCGCCAGGCCCTTCGTCCCGCAGAACAAGCAATTGCCGGCCTCGCTGGAGCGCATCGGCTACGACGAATACCGCAGCATCCGCTTCAACCCCGCGCAGGCGCTGTGGCGCGCCGAGGGGCTGCCGTTCCAGGCGCAGTTCTTCCACCGCGGCTTTTTCTTCCGCGACCGCGTCGACATCTACCAGGTGGCGGACGGCAAGGCGACGCCGGTCGTCTACAAGCCGTCGCAGTTCACCTTCCAGGGCGTGAAGGCGCCGACGGAAACGGACCTGGGCTATGCCGGCTTCCGCCTGCATGCGCCGATCAACAAGCCCGAATACTTCGACGAGGTGGCCGCATTCCTGGGCGCCAGCTACTTCCGCGCTGTCGCGAAGGGCCAGGCCTATGGCCTGTCCGCGCGCGGCCTCGCGCTGAAGACCGGCGGGCCGCAGGAGGAATTCCCGGTGTTCCGCGCGTTCTGGCTGGAACGCCCGGCCAAGGGCGCCACGCAGATCACCGTGCACGCGCTGCTTGACAGCCCCAGCGTCGCGGGCGCCTACCGCTTCACGATCACGCCCGGCGTGCAGACGGTGTTCGACGCCTCGGCGCGCCTGTTCCCGCGCGTGCCGCTGGATGAGGTCGGCGTCGCGCCGCTGACCAGCATGTTCCAGTTCGATTCCAACGATCGCGTCGGCATCGACGACTACCGTCCCGCCGTGCACGACTCCGACGGCCTGGGCATGGTCAACGGGCGCGGCGAACAGATCTGGCGGCCGTTGCAGAATCCTTCGACCGTGCAGGAAAGCGGCTTCGAGGACGTCAACCCGCGTGGCTTCGGCCTGATGCAGCGCAAGCGCGCCTTTGCCGACTACGCCGACAGCGAGGCGCATTACGAGAAGCGCCCGAGCCTGTGGATCGAACCGCAGGGCGAGTGGGGCGAGGGCGCGGTGCATCTGTTCGAGCTGCCGACCGCCGATGAGTTCCACGACAACATCGTCGCGTTCTGGCGCCCGAAGCAGCCGCTGGCCGCCGGTCGGGAACATCGCTTCGACTACCGCATGCACTGGTGCGACCAGCACAGCTGGAAGCCGGAACTTGCGACCGTCACGCGCACGCGGATCGGCGGGCTGACCTTCGGCGAGAACGCCGGCAAGGCGCGGCTGGTGGTGATCGATTTCGACGGCGGACGCCTGCAAGGGCTGGGCGACAACGCGAAGGTGAAGGCCGACGTCAGCGCATCTAAGGGCCGCATCGCCAACATTACCGCGCATCCGAACCCAAGCGCGGGCGGCTGGCGCCTGGGCTTCGAACTGGTGCCCGGCAGCGAACGCAGCATCGAACTGCGCGCGGTGCTCGGCGACGATCGGGGCCCGCTCACCGAAACCTGGCTCTACCGGTGGACCCTGTGACGGAAGTTCGCACGCCGATGATGGACCTCCCGCTGGGCGACGAGCTTCCGCTGCTGCCGCCCGAAGCGCCTCTTGAGATGCCCGTGCAGACGCTGCGCGCCGGCACGCTGCGCAATGCGTCGTTGCCGACCACGCCGCGTGGCATGGGGATGCGGCGATTGGCGGTGATCGGCGGCGCGGCGCTGCTGACGCTGGTTGCGACCTACCAGATCTGGTGGGTGCTGCGCGGCGGTGGCATCGACATCCTCGAAGGCATCCTGCTGGTGCTGTTCGTCGGACTGTTCGCGTGGATCGCGCAGGCATTCGTCGGCGCGCTCGCGGGGTTCGTGCTGATCGTCGGCGGGCATCGCGCGCGGCTGGGGCTCGACGATGAACACGCGCTGCCGGTACTCGCCACGCGCACGGCGCTGCTGATGCCGACCTACAACGAGGATCCCGAACGCCTGCTCGCGGGTCTGCAGGCGATCTACGAATCCCTGCAGGCGACCGGCCGCATGGAGCGCTTCGATTTCTACGTGCTCAGCGACACCACCAAGCCCGACATCCAGGCGCACGAGGAACGCGCGTTCCATGCGCTGCGCGATCGCACGGGCGGCCACGCGAACCTGTTCTACCGGCATCGCAAGGACAATCGCGAACGCAAGGCCGGCAACGTCGCCGAATGGGTGCGACGCTTCGGCGGCGCGTATCCGCAGATGCTGATCCTGGACGCCGACAGCCTGATGACCGGCGAGACCATCGTGCGACTGGTCGGCGCGATGGAACGCCACAGCGATGTCGCGCTGGTGCAGACGCTTCCGATGATCGTCAACGGCAACACGCTGTTCTCGCGCATGCAGCAGTTCGCCGGGCGCGTGTACGGGCCGGTGATCGCGCACGGCATCGCGTGGTGGCACGGCGCGGAAAGCAATTACTGGGGACACAACGCGATCATCCGCACGCGCGCCTTCGCAGAGCAGGGCGGCCTGCCGGAACTGCGCGGCCCCAAGCCGTTCCGCGGCACCGTGCTGAGCCACGATTTCGTCGAGGCCGCGCTGCTGCGTCGCGGCGGCTGGGCGCTGCACATGGTGCCCAACCTTGGCGGCAGCTATGAGGAAGGACCGCCGTCGCTCACCGACATGCTGGTGCGCGATCGCCGCTGGTGCCAGGGCAACCTGCAGCACAGCGCGGTGCTGCCGGCGCGTGGCCTGCACTGGGTCAGCCGCTGGCACCTGCTGATGGGCATCGGCCATTACTTCACCTCGCCGATGTGGGCGATGCTGATGCTGATCGGCCTGGCGATTCCGCTGCTGAAGGCGGGCCTGGGCACGGCAGCGTTCTACCTGCCGGGCTTCTCGCCGACCCAGTACTGGCACGATCAGGATCCCGAGCGCTTCCTTTGGGTGTTCATCCTGACCATGTCCGTGCTGCTGGCACCGAAGTTCATGGGCTGGCTGACGCTGTTCTTCGACAAGCAGACGCGGCGCGGTTGCGGCGGCATGGTGCGTTCATTCCTGAGCATGCTGCTGGAGACGCTGCTGGCCGCATTGATGGCGCCGGTGACGATGTACGTGCAGTCTCGCGGCGTCGCCGAAGTGCTCGCGGGCAAGGATTCGGGCTGGGACGCGCAGCGGCGCGACGACGGCACGCTGCCCCTGTCCGGGCTGGTGCGCAGCTACGGGGGCGTCACGGTGCTGGGCGTGATCGCGGGCGTGGTCGCCTATCTGATCTCGCCGTCGCTGGCCGCGTGGATGGCGCCGGTGATTCTGGGCCTGCTGCTGTCGATACCGATCGTGGCGTTCACGTCGGCGCGTGGGCCGGGCGTGTTCCTGCGCAGATTGAAGATCTTCTCGATCCCGGAGGAGCACACGCCGCCGACGGTGCTGGTGCGCGCGGCGGAATTGCGTGCGCAGGTGCTGGAGCATGAAGCGGCGCCGGAGCCGCGGTTGTAATTCCGCGCCGTCAGCCGGCGAGGTTCCGTAGCCCGGGTAAGCGAAGCGCACCCGGGTTGAGCGTGACAGGTCCCGGGTGCGCTTCGCTTACCCGGGCTACGTTTAGGATGTGGTGGGTTACCGCAAGAAACGTAGGATGGGTTCGCGAAGCGGACCCCATCATCAGGCGCAGAATCGATGGGTTTCGCTGGGCGAAACCCATCCTACGCTGCTCAAACGAACTCAAGCTTCAACGCGAGTCCCAGCCCGCCGATGTCGTCCGGCTCGCCTTCCAGATCCGCACGAACCAGCGGGCGCGCATCGAGCCAGCGGCGCGAGACGCACACGGTGAGCGTGTTGCCGTCGGCCTTCGCATCCAGTTGCGGAATCGGGTCGGCTTCGTGCGCGCGATGCAGCAACACCGCCAGACGCAACAACGCGGCGAGGCGTCGCGCCGACATCAGCAAGCGATCCGGCAACGCATCGAAGGCCGATTTCGGGATGCTGCGACGATGCGTGCGTATCAGCGCAGCGAGGAACTGCTGCTGCTGGCGCGAGAAACCGGCGATGTCGGAATGCTCGACGATGTACGCGCCGTGCACGTGGTACTGGCTGTGCGCGATGGCAAGGCCGAGTTCGTGCAGGCGCGCGGCGCGCTGCAGGATCAGGCTGTCGTCGGCGTCCAGCGACCACGCCTGCGCGACCTGTTCGAACAGGCGCAAAGCGGTGCCGACCACGCGGCGCGCCTGGCCGTCGTCGATGCCGTAACGCTGCATCAGCGCGGCGACCGATGCATCGCGCGGATCGTCCGCGCCGCCGCGGCCGAGCATGTCGTACAGCACGCCTTCGCGCATCGCGGCCTTGCTGACGGCCATGCGCTTCAGGCCCAGCGCGTCGAACGCGGCTTCCAGGATCAGCACGCCGCCGGCGATCACCGGACGACGGTCCGACGACAGGCCGGGCAGGTCGATGGCGTCGATGCGGTCGGCCTGCAGCAGGCGATCGCGCAGTACGGGCAGGGCTTCGGCGGTCACCGCGCCCTTGGTGAGCTTCATCGCGGCGCAGATGTCGCCGATGGCCTTGTTGGTGCCCGACGCGCCCAGCGCCTCGTTCCAGCCCAGTGCGCGGTAGGTACCGGCGAACTGCTGGAACTCCGCGGTGACTTCGGTCAGCGCTTCCTTCCATTTCTTGCGCGAGAGCTTGCCGTTCTCGAAGAAGCGGCGCGTGGTGGCGATGCAGCCCAGCTGGAGGCTTTCGCGTTCGATCGCCTCGAAGCCCGAGCCGATGATGCATTCGGTGGAACCGCCGCCGATGTCGATCACCAGGCGCAGCTCGCCCGGGCGCGCAGGCTGCGCGTGGGCGACGCCCAGGTAGATCAGGCGCGCCTCCTCGCGGCCGGCGACGACTTCGATGGCGTGTCCCAGCGCGGTTTCGGCCGGCATCAGGAACGCCTGCGGCACCGCGAGGCGACGCACGGTGTTGGTGGCGATGGCGCGCACGCGCTGCGGCGGGATGTCGCGAATGCGCTGGCCGAAGCGCGCCAGGCATTCGAGCGCGCGCTGGCGCACTTCCGGCGACAGGCCGCCCTTGCGGTCCAGGCCTTCGGCCATGCGCACGGTTTCGCGCAGACGGTCGACGATGCGCAGCTGGCCCAGCACGTAACGCGCCACGACCATGTGGAAGCTGTTGGAACCCAGGTCGACGGCGGCCATCAGGTCGCCATCGACGAGCGGCAGTTTGCTGGTGGGGAAGGCGTCGCTCATGCGTACATGATCCCCGGTCGGGCCCGCGGCCGTCCATTGCGACCTTGGCCTGTTGCCTTCATGCGCCCTTCCATGGCCGCGTGTCCGCCTTACGCGCCGACGTTGGCCAGCAGCGACAGTTGTGCCGAATGCGGCGTCTCGCCCGGTCCGGGCGACAGCCGCTCGTAGCTGCCGTCGGACTGCAGCGTCCAGGCGCTGCAGTTGTCGGCGAGGTAGTTCGCCAGCGCTTCCTCGTACACGCGCAGCGCCAGGTCCGGCGCGAGGATCGGGAAGCCCGTCTCGATCCGGCGCAGCAGGTTGCGTTCGAGCCAGTCGGCGCTGGAGCAGAACAGGTCCGGGTCGCCGTCGTTGGCGAACCAGTACACGCGATGGTGTTCGAGGAAGCGGCCGACGATCGACCGCACGCGGATGTTCTCCGAAATGCCCGGCAGGCCCGGGCGCAGCGTGCAGGCGCCGCGCACGATCAGGTCGATCTGCACGCCGGCCTGCGAGGCCAGGTACAACGCGCGCACGACCTGCGGTTCGTTGAGGGCGTTCATCTTGGCGATGATGCGCGCCGGCTTGCCGGCTTTCGCGTGGCGGGTTTCGCGGTCGATGCGCTTGAGCACGCCCGCATGCAGGGTGAAGGGCGATTGCAGCAGGCGCTTGAGCTTGATCGTCGGCGCCAGGCCC
>Ga0102589_1000807_pt1 | contig 52166 bp, 55 predicted proteins | sample AraplaMF_Col_mLB_FD_76858 | JGI IMG/M metagenome (GOLD analysis project Ga0102589, IMG submission 76858) | Arabidopsis root microbial communities from the University of North Carolina, USA - plate scrape MF_Col_mLB | ecosystem: Host-associated > Plants > Roots > Endosphere | place: USA...
GAGGCGTGGGCCGTTTGCAGTACAAAGGAACAGAACATGGCTTACAGAACGTTATGAACCAATTATGGAATGACTCAGCTCTCCTTTGTAAGAGGAGGGCTTTTTATTTGTATGAAGTTATAACTAGTGAGTTAAAATGGTTAATAAGAACATACTTCGTAATATTTAATAATTAATAGAAAAAACTGTTAATTATTGTTGATTATACATAAGAGGTGAATGCAAATGGGAAAAGTTACTTTAATTGCAACAGCAGCAATGGGTATCGAAGCTTTAGTTGCACGAGAAGTTCGCGATCTTGGTTATGAGTGCCAAGTAGAAAACGGAAAAGTAACGTTTGAAGCGGATGCGAAAGCGATTTGTCGTACGAATTTATGGTTGCGTACTGCAGATCGTGTAAAAATTAAAGTTGGTGAGTTTAAGGCGACAACTTTTGATGAGTTGTTTGAAAAGACAAAAGCATTAAATTGGGGAGATTATATTCCTGAAAATGGTGAGTTTCCTGTTATCGGAAAATCAATAAAATCAACATTATTTAGTGTTCCAGATTGTCAACGTATAGTGAAAAAAGCTGTTGTTGAAAAATTAAAATCAACTTATAGACGTACAACTTGGTTTGAAGAAGATGGACCGTTATTCCGCATTGAGATTGCAATGCTAAAAGATATTGCAACATTGACAATTGATGCAAGTGGCGTTGGACTTCATAAGCGTGGATACCGTGTGGATCAAGGGGAAGCACCTTTGAAAGAAACACTAGCTGCATCTTTAATTAAACTGACAAATTGGAAACCAAATCGTCCGTTTGTCGATCCGTTTTGTGGTTCGGGAACAATTCCAATCGAAGCGGCACTAATTGGACAAAATATTGCTCCTGGTTTTAATCGTGAGTTTGCATCTGATGAATGGGGCTGGATTGGTAAGAAAAATTGGAAAGAAGCACGTCAAGAAGTAGAAGATTTAGCAAATTATGATCAGCCATTACAAATTATCGGATCAGATATTGATCACCGGATGATAAGAGTTGCGCAAGATAACGCGGATGAAGTTGGATTAGGTGATTTAATTTCCTTTAAACAAATGCAAGTAAAAGATTTCACGACAAAAGAGGAATATGGCTATGTTGTAACGAATCCTCCATACGGAGAACGTTTAAGTGAAAAAGCACTGGTTGAAAAATTATATAAAGAAATGGGAGAAGTATTCCGCCCGTTAGATACTTGGTCGCTGTATTTATTAACGAGCTATGAAGCATTTGAAAAATGTTATGGACAAGATGCATCGAAAAAGCGTAAGTTATTTAACGGCTTTATTCGTACAGATTATTACCAGTACTTTGGGAAACGCCCACCTCGTAATTCATAGTATAAAACCTCTTTTCTGCGCATATACTGGCTATTATGTAATGTGCAAAAGGAGGAATCATTATGGACGGGTTCCAATTGTCAATGATTCAAAAAGCGATTCATCGTACGTATGATGAACTCGGAAAAGAACTCGATTTTCAAGGTGCAGTAGCAGATGAAATGCAAAGAGCGCAGGAAGAATATTTATCTGCGTTATCACATGAAACATTAATTGATAAGCGTTATTTAAAGTCATTAATAGAGTGAAAAAAGTTTTCCTTTATATAAAGGAAAACTTTTTTCACGCATTTCTATGTATTACAACAGGGGAAAGCAACTGCTATTTAGAAATAGCAGTTGCTATATCTTTTTATAGAAAAACTTTTTGGTTGGAGGCTGAGGATGTTTACTGAGAAGAGATTACCATTTGAAGTAGGGAAACAAGATAATTTTTATGATAAGTTGAATGAGTGGATTGGAGATGTGTTTTACGACATCCTCCCGGAAAAAGGTTTTGAAGAACGCGATGAACAAATTTTTATGGCGTTTCAATTAGAACGCGCGTTTCAAGAGAAAAAAGTAATGTTCGCAGAAGCGGGTGTAGGAACGGGTAAAACGATTGTATATCTTTTATATGCAATTTGTTATGCGCGTTATACAGGAAAGCCAGCTATTATTGCTTGTGCAGACGAAACGCTAATTGAGCAGCTTGTGAAAGAAGAAGGAGACATTGCGAAATTATCAGAAGCATTAGGGTTATCTGTTGATGTACGTCTAGCGAAATCAATGGATAATTATTTATGTTTACGTAAACTTGAAGATGTAATGAGTGGACGAGCTCCAGAAGTAATTGAAGATCTATATTATGAATTACCTCAGTTTGTATTTGATCATGGAACAATGCAAAACTTTACGCATTACGGTGATCGAAAAGAGTTTCCATTATTAAATGACGAAGAATGGTCAAAGGTATCTTGGGATTATTTCCAAGACTGCTTCACATGTGATTCTCGTCACCGTTGTGGTCAAACGCTCTCTCGTGAACATTACCGTAAAGCAGCAGATTTAATTATTTGCTCTCAAGATTTCTATATGGATCATATTTGGACATATGATGCTCGTAAACGCGAAGGGCAAATGCCGCTTTTACCAGAAAGCAGTTGCGTTGTTTTTGATGAAGGACACCTTGTGGAATACGCAGCGCAAAAAGCACTGACGTATCGATTAAAGCAAACGATGATGGAGCAACTCTTAACAAGATTATTACAAAATGATATTCGAGAAGAGTTTGCTCATTTAGTAGAAGAGACAATTTGGCAAACAGAGCGTTTCTTTGATGTATTAAGAGAAAGTAAAAAAGAAATTGCTGGATCAGATCGTTTAGAAATTACAGTAACAGAAAAAGTGATTACAGAAGCGAAACGACTTTATGCAAAAATTGCTGAAGTTGGTGATGCTCTTGTATTTGAAAGTGAAATGTATACAGTAAACACTTATGATTTAAATATCGTTGATGAGCATTTAGATGTACTGGAACATTCACTTCGTCTCTTTATGCATGAGAAAAATGTAATTACATGGGGAGAAGAAGGTGATGGTGCCTTTACGTTAGTTATTATGCCACGTGCGGTAGAAGAAGTGCTACAGGAGAAAGTATTCTCGAAAAAGATTCCGTATATCTTCTCTTCTGCTACATTATCTGAAAATGATTCATTCGCATTTACAGCAAATAGTTTAGGGGTAAAAGATTATTTATCATTCTCAGTAGCTTCTCCATTTGATTATGAAGAGCAAATGAAAGTATACTTACCATCGTATAACCAGGAAAATGAATGGGAACGAAAATGTCAGTATACGCTTGAGAACATTCAAAAAACAAATGGGCGTACGCTTGTATTATTCCGCACAACACAAGAACTTGCGGCGTTCAAAGAATATGTGAATAAAGAACAAATGTCTGTTCCGTTCTTATATGAAGGAGATCAAGAGATTAGTCAGCTTGTTTCCCGCTTCCAAAATGAACAAGAGACTGTGCTTTGCGCTGTTCATTTATGGGAAGGTTTAGATATTCCGGGTTCTTCACTATCACATGTCATTATTTGGTCGCTACCATTCCCTCCAAACGATCCTGTGTTTGAAGCGAAACGTAAGCATGTTAATGATCCGTTTTGGGATGTAGATGTACCATATATGATTTTACGTCTTCGTCAAGGAATTGGACGTTTAATTCGTACGAGCGAAGATAAAGGTGCTATTTCGTTATTCTTATCAGAGAATGAAAATGAAAAGGTTATTGAGGCTGTAAAGAAAGTACTTCCAGTAGAAGGTACGGTACTATAAAGTGAAACTGTAATCAGTAGCGGTTTTCTGCACCCCTCACCAATGGAAAAAGCTTAGCGTTTGCTAAGCTTTTTCTTTCTATATGGAAAAGGACTTTATATCTTTATGTCGAAATATAGGTGAGGTAGAAAAAGGAGGCAATAAAATATGACAATCGCTACATATGAAGTAGAAAAAGAGTTTTTAGCACACGTGAAAAAGATAAATAATTATGGGGAAGCATTAAGCCTAATATTTTGGGATTTACGTACAGGAGCACCGAAACAAGGTGTGGATCAACGCTCTGAGGTAATAGGAATGCTTTCATCAGAGGTATTTTCATTATCAACTTCTGATGAGATGGAAAGATATTTAAAAGAATTAGAACAGCTAATAGTAGATAATAAAATTTCCGAAACAACAAAGAAAATTGTAGAAGAGTGCCGCAAAGCGTATGATCGAAATAAAAAAATTCCACAGGCCGAGTATGAAGAGTTTGTTAAATTGCAAGCAAAATCGGAAAGTGTTTGGGGAGAAGCACGTGAAAAATCTGATTTTGAAATGTTCCGACCATACTTAGAAAAAATTGTTGAATATAAGAAAAAATTTATTACATATTGGGGTTATGAAACTTATAAGTATAATACGCTTTTAGATATGTATGAGCCAGGTATGACAGTAGAAGTGTTAGATCATGTATTTGGACAACTACGTGAGCGTATTGTTCCACTTGTAAAAGATATTGGTGAATCAAATAAAGAATTAAAAACAAATGTCTTATTTGAACATTTTTCAAAAGAACAACAAAAGAATTTTACTTTAGAGTTACTAACGCAATTAAATTATAATTTCGAGGCTGGCCGTCTTGATGAAACGATACATCCTTTTGAAATTACATTAAATAGAGGGGATGTTCGCATTACAACTCGTTATGATGAGAATGACTTCCGCATGGCAGTTTTCGGAACAATTCATGAATGTGGACATGCTGTATATGAACAAAATATTTCAGAAGAATTAGAAGGAACACCGCTTTGCAGTGGTACATCGATGGGAATCCATGAATCGCAATCGCTATTCTTTGAAAACTTTATTGGACGTAATAAATCGTTCTGGAAGAAAAATTATGATATATTGAAACAATTTAGTGATGGGCAATTTGAAAACGTATCTGTAAATGAATTCTATGATGCGATTAATGAATCAAAGCCTTCCTTTATACGTATTGAGGCAGATGAACTTACATATCCGCTTCACGTTATGGTTCGTTATGAACTGGAGAAAGAATTATTTGATGGAACATTAGAAGTAAAAGACTTGCCGGCAGCATGGAATGACAAGATGGAGAGTTATTTAGGTATCCGTCCAGAAACGGATGCACAGGGTGTGCTACAAGATGTACATTGGTCAGATGGATCTTTTGGATATTTTCCATCTTATGCACTTGGTTATATGTATGCAGCGCAATTTAAACATAAGATGTTAGAGGAAATTCCAAACTTCGATGCATTGCTAGAAGAAGGAAATGTGACACCAATTCGTGAATGGTTAACAAGAAATATTCACCAATATGGTAAAACGAAAAAACCATTACAAATATTAGAGGATATAACAGGTGAAGGGTTAAATGCAAATTATTTAGCGGATTATTTAGAAGCGAAATATAAAGAGATTTATGAGTTATAAAAAGAAAAGGAGCTGCTTTAATGCAGCTCCTTTTTATGAATTAACATTTTACTGTATATGTGCGTTGCTTAAGGAGGAAGAGAAGTGAATTATACTTTTGAAGTGATGACACAAGAGCAAGCAGAAGAAATTGCGTTTAAATGGCACTATGAGGATAAGTATTCTTTTTATGATATGGAAGCCGATCAAGAAGATTTAGTGGAGTTTTTAGATCCTAAAATACGCGGAGAAACGACTTTTGCTGTTAGTGAGAATAATAGGCTTGTTGGATTTTTTAGTTTTAATAAAGTAGATATACATACAGTGGATATTGGACTTGGAATGAAACCAAACCTGACTGGAAATGGATTAGGTTTGGTATTTATAAAGGCAGGTCTGGTTTTTTGTGAAAAAAAATATCAACCTAAGTATATAACGTTATCAGTGGCAACATTTAATCAAAGGGCAATTAATGTTTATAAGAAAGCAGGTTTTGAAGCAGTTGGAGCTTTTATTCAAGAGACAAATGGAAGTCGCTTTGAATTTTTAAAAATGATGTATGTGACTTTATGTCCATCAAGATAAAATAGTTTTGAAACGATTTGCTTAGTAGTGATTTATGTTTTTTATGGATTCTATCGTATATAAAAATACATTTTTTTGAAATTTAGGGAGGGATATGAAAGTGTGTTGTTTTGATGATTTTGATTTTAATAACTTTTGGGATGACAGCGAATATGCAAGAGATGAATATATTTCTGAATATCCTACAGATGAAATGATTTCTAAACTAGAAAATGAATTAGGGTATAAGCTACCTGAATCTTATATTTGGTTAATGAAGAAGCATAATGGGGGAATTCCAATAAACGATTGTTTTCCTACAGATATTCCTACAAGTTGGGCAGAGGATCATGTTGCTATAACTGGTATTTATGGTATTGGATATAAAAAAAGTTCTTCATTAGGTGGAGAATTTGGTAGTGAATTTTGGATTGAAGAATGGGGATATCCTGAAATAGGAGTAGCTATTTGTGATTGTCCCTCGGCTGGACACGATATGATATTTCTTGATTATAGGGAGTGCGGCCCGAAAGGAGAGCCTTATGTTGTACATATCGATCAAGAATATGATTATAAAATTACATGGTTAGCAAAAGACTTTGAGAGTTTTATTAGAGGGCTTGTAAATGGGGAAGTCTATGATGATAGCGAACAAATCAAGGAAGAATATTAAGAAAAGGAATATACTTATTAAGCCTGCAGGTACCTGATTAAATAGCTATTCTCGAAATAAAGCAGAGGGGATATCCCCTCTGCTTTTCACTTACCATAATTTAAACCCTTTTGAACCGGGCGGAGCATTTTGAATCATATCGATAAACGGAATAGTATAAGCGAATAGAATGAGTAGAGCTGTAATACCAATCCAAAGCTTCCAATTATCAAAAACCATCGGTGTCCGTTCAGATGCATCAGCTACTTCACCGATTGGAAACTCTGTTTGTCCTTTTGGGGCAAAGAAGACAAGATCTAAGTAAATAATGATAGCAATTACAATTCCTACAAATAAAATGGCTCCTCCGACTGCTTGCGCAATTTGATATGGAATCCATTCAAGTGCTTGCTGCGAATTTCCATATGTAGAAAAAGCAGAACGCCGAGGTGCCCCGAGTAACCCGGCAAAGTGCATACCAGCGGACATAAAGAACATACCGATAGCCCACACGCAAGTTTGAATCATGGCAAGCCGGTTCATTTCCTTTGTCATGACACGTCCTGTTAGATGTGGAATTAACCAATAGGCGATTCCGAAAAATGTTAATACAACAGATGTTGCTAATGTTAAGTGGAAATGCCCAGTTATCCATACAGTATTATGAACGACCTGGTTTAGTTGGTTACTTGCATTGACAAGTCCACCAGCACCAGCTGGAATAAACATTAACATACCGACGAATGGAGCGAAAAATCTAGCATCTCCCCATGGGAGCATTCGAAGCCATCCGAATAGTCCAGTAGCTCCTTTTGAACGCCCAAACTGTTCAAAGGTTGCAAATAAAGAGAAGGCGGTCATTAAAGATGGAATGACAACCATAAATGTTAAGACAACTTGTAAGTATTTCCACCCAGGGTCAATACCTGGTTCTGTTAATTGGTGGTGGAATCCTACAGGCATAGAAAATAGTAAAAATAAGATGAATGACAAACGAGCTAGTGAGTCACTGAAAATTTTACCGCCAATAATTTTCGGTATAATGACATACCAAGCCATATAGGCAGGAAGGAGCCAAAAATAAACGAGCGGATGACCGAAGTACCAAAATAGTGTTCGGCTGACCAGGACGTCAATTTTATCAATAAAGCCTAGGCTCCATGGAATAAATTGAATAAGTGCTGCTGCCGCTACACCAAGTGTTGCAACAAGCCATAGTGCCATTGTCACAACAGCCATAAAGCTTAACAGAGGACCTATTTTTCCTTTGTTATGTTTTTTCCATGTACGATACTGAGCAAACATTGCAAATCCGCTGAACCAACTTCCAACAATAACAAGGGTAAGGCCAATGTAAAATCCAGGATGTGCTTTTAATGGAGCATAGAACGTATAGAGTACAGTAGCTTTATTGAGTAGGATAAAAATTGCAGTAATTGTTGTTCCAATTGTCATAAGCCAAAAACCAATCCAGCCTGTTTGTCGGGCACCTTTTGAGAGGACACCAGTTGTTTTACTCATACAAGCAAATAAGAAACCGATAATAAAGAACGTTGTTAAGACGAGCCCGAGTAAAACACCGTGTGTTGTTAACACTTGATAATAGCCAATACCAGCAGGTAAATTGAATTTTCCTGAACGGACAAGAACTTGTAGTAATCCGCATAACCCACCTAAAAACAAGGCGATAAATGCGATGTGAATATGGGCCATTGCTAATTTTGCATCTCGTTTGCTTATTTTATCCTGCAGTGCAATCATTTGTCGGTCACCTCTACTTTCGCGCTCATCATATGATGGCCAGTACCACAATATTCATTACAGACAATTAAATACTCTCCAGATTTTTGGAAAACTTGTGAAGTGGTACTTACATATCCAGGTTCAATCATCATGTTGACATTTGTCCCTGCGATTTCAAAACCATGTACAACATCTTTTGTCGCAACGACAAAATCTACTTTTGCCCCTTTTGGTACTTTAATTGTATTTGGTGTGAAAGAAAAAGCTTGTGAGACAATCGTCACTTGATAATGATTTTTTCCAACTTGTTTAACGCCGGGTTGATCAAATGGTGCGGTCGCTTGAACCTTTTCTGGGTCAATTGTAGTTAAACAACTTGGCGGTTTGTTACCCATATAAAAAGCACTAATCCCTAAAACAGCCAAAAATACGAACAGTGAGCCGACACCGAAAATGAGCCAAATTTTTTCGTATTTATGTAAGTGCATATCTCCATCTCCCTTTTCAGAACTATATCTTATAGCCGATTAACAAAAATTTGATAGACGCTAAACCACGTGAAAATAATGAAAAAACCAATAAAAAAAACAGAGATTAAAGTTCCTTTTAACGAACTTTTTTGAGTGTTTTCAGTTTCTGTCTGATGTAAATTATGTTCCCCCATGATACCCCTCCTTGGATAAATGAAATCTTACATTTTTATAATACAAAAAATTTAGATAATTTCATCACGTCCGAATGTGCTTTCAAAAAGTGTTCATTGATACAATAAAAACTATGTCTATGATGAGAACTTATAAAGTCGCGGATTCTTACAAGTTTTGGAATGTTAATTTGTGAAAAAAATGTGAAATGAATGCTCTTTTGAAATTGTTGAGGAGGATGTGTATGATTGAATTTGGAAAGCTTTTATCGAGGGGAGATTTCATGAGTACAATAAAAACGAAAAAAGAAATAAATTTGATGCGCGAATCTGGGAATTTACTAGCTTCGTGTCATCAAGAAATTGCGAAAATAATAAAACCAGGCATCACGACATTGGAAATTAATACATTTGTTGAAACGTATTTAGAAAAGAATGGTGCGACACCTGAACAAAAAGGATATAACGATTATCCATATGCAATATGTGCATCTGTGAATGATGAAATGTGTCATGGTTTTCCGACTACTCACCCATTAAAGGGAGGTGATATTGTTACGATTGACATGGTAGTGAACTTAAATGGTGCTCTTGCTGATTCTGCATGGACTCATAAAATAGGGGATATTTCTAATGAAGCAGAAAAGTTATTACTAGTAACGGAAAATGCTTTATATAAAGGAATTGAGCAAGCGATAATCGGAAATCGTGTAGGTGATATTGGATATGCGATTGAAAGTTATGTAGCTTTGGAAGGGTTTTCTGTCGCAAGGGATTTTACAGGGCATGGAATTGGTAAAGAAATCCATGAAGAACCAGCAATTTTTCATTTTGGAAAGCCAGGTCAAGGATCAGAATTACAAGAAGGAATGGTAATAACGATCGAACCGATTGTAAATGTAGGTATGCGATATTCAAAAGTAGATTTAAATGGATGGACTGCCCGGACGATGGATGGAAAATTAGCAGCGCAATACGAGCACACGATAGCAATTACAAAGGATGGACCAGTTATTTTAACGAGTCTCTAGTAGAAGAATACGAAATGTAAGAGGTTTCAAAACTCGAACGAAAAAGATGTTTTTGTAAAATTTGTACGTGTTTTTTCTAGAAACGCTTTTCAAAGTAAAAAAAGTGCGTTATAATCCTTCTATAAAATAAATAGGTTAGCTACACTCATATAATCGCGGGGATATGGCCTGCAAGTTTCTACCGAAGTACCGTAAATACTTTGACTATGGGTGAGGACGAATATATTGCTGGTTTAGCATTCTTTTTTGCCAAGCTCCAAAAGCACGTCTCTCACTTGTAACGAGTGGTGGCTGCTTTTGGAGTTTTTTATTTGCATAAGAGGGGGAGCAAACATGAAAGTATTACAAGAAAAGATTTTAAACGAAGGAAAGGTTTTATCTGGTGATGTGTTGAAGGTAGATGCCTTTTTAAATCATCAAATTGATCCAGTACTTATGCAAAAAATAGGAAAAGAGTTTGCACAGCGTTTTAAGGAAGATAATATTACAAAAATCGTGACGATTGAATCTTCGGGTATTGCACCAGCGGTTATGGCAGGTTTAGAGCTTGGTGTAAAAGTGGTTTTTGCAAGAAAGCGGAAATCGTTAACGTTACAAGATAATATGTATGTTGCAAAAGTATACTCATTTACAAAACAAGAAACGAATGAGATTTCATTATCTAGAAATCATATCCATGAAAATGATCGTGTATTAATCATTGATGACTTTTTAGCAAACGGTCAGGCTGCTTTAGGCTTAATGAGTTTAGTAGAGCAAGCCGGTGCAAGTATTGCTGGGATTGGAATTGTTATTGAAAAAGCATTTCAAGACGGAGGAAAGAAACTACGTGAGAACGGTGTTCGTGTAGAATCACTTGCAGAAATTGCATCACTTGATAACGGTACTGTTACATTTGTTCAGCATGAGACTGCGGAGGTGAAATAGTCATGAAGCAACACCCATTTAAAATCGCATCCCTTGGCGTGCAACATATGCTTGCGATGTATGCAGGAGCAATAATTGTTCCACTTATTGTTGGCGGAGGACTTGGCTTAAATCAACGAGAATTAACATACTTAGTATCCATCGATTTATTAATGTGTGGTGTCGCAACAATTTTACAAGCTTTATCGAATCGATTTTTTGGAATTGGTCTTCCTGTTGTACTTGGTTGTACGTTTACAGCAGTTGGACCGATGATCGCCATCGGTAAACAGTACGGTGTTTCTTCCATATATGGAGCAATTATTGCAGCAGGATTGTTCGTTGTTATTTTTGCAAAATTATTTGGAAAGCTTGTGAAACTGTTCCCGCCTGTAGTAACGGGTTCTGTTGTTACAGTTATTGGAGTTACATTAGTTCCAGCGGCTATTAATGACATGGCTGGAGGAGTTGGAAGTAAGGATTTTGGAAGTCTAGAAAACTTAGCGTTAGCATTTGGTGTTTTACTATTTATTATAATTATGTACCGCTTCTTTGATGGTTTTATCCGTTCTATTTCTATATTACTTGGTCTTTTATTTGGTACGATTATTGCAGCATTTATGGGAAAGGTGAGCTTGCAGGCTGTTGGAGAAGCTGAGTGGTTTCACGGTATTCAACCGTTTTACTTTGGCACACCAACATTTGAGTTAACGCCGGTTATTACGATGATTCTCGTTGCTTGTGTTGGGATTGTGGAAGCAACTGGCGTGTATTTCGCTTTATCCGATATATGTAACAAAAAGATTGGTGAAAAAGAGCTAACAAAGGGTTATCGTGCCGAAGGATTAGCGATGATCTTAGGTGGTATTTTTAATGCATTTCCATATACGACTTATTCGCAAAACGTAGGTCTTGTTCAATTAACAGGTGTACGAAATCGCGTCATTATTTATACGTGCGGTGGTATGTTAATCGTTCTTGGTTTTATTCCAAAAATTGCAGCTATCACAACGATTATTCCAAAGCCAGTACTTGGTGGTGCCATGCTAGCAATGTTTGGGATGGTTATGGCATACGGTATTAAAATGTTAAGTAGTGTAGACTTTGCAAAACAAGAAAATTTATTAATCGTAGCATGCTCTGTTGGAATTGGCCTTGGTGTAACAGTCGTTCCAACGTTATTCTCTCAGCTTCCAGAAAGTATTCGTATTTTAACAGATAACGGAATTGTACTTGGAAGTGCGTCAGCTGTACTCTTAAATATTGTGTTTAATATGATTCCGCAGCGCAAAGCGAAAACAAAAGAAGAGCAAATTCCAATGCAAAGTGCTGTAACAGAAGCATAAACAAAAAGCAAGGTTCTCATTAAGAGACCTTGCTTTTCTTTTTTAGAGGCATCATTTTTCCATATGTGCCAAGGCGCCAAATATATTCAAGTGGACCGTACTGATAATGAGAGAGCCACCAGCGACTAATACAGATTTGTAATGTATAAAAGCCGATGCAAAATATTGGGCCGATCCATAATGGTACTGGTAAATAATTTTTGAAAAACAGACCAAACACAAGCAATGTAATGATTGTGCTTGAAATGTAATTTGTTAGTGCCATTCGTCCTACATATTGGAATGGACGTAATAGCTTCTGCCAACGCTCCTTCTGTAATAAGCGCATAAGTGTGAAAATGTAAAAGATAAATAATGTTTTCCCGCTAAACATTGTAAGACCTCTCATGTAGATTGGTTCATATGGTTGTTTTGCCACAAAGTAGCGAATCATGAAGAACCAAATAGGTAATGTTAAAACGAACATAATGATTTGCCACTTTTTTAGTTTTGGATCTAGTTCCTTCGTTCGGCGGAAAATGTCGTTTTTGCCGGCATATAAGCCGAGCAAGAATAATCCAACTATTTCTGGAAGTATAAAAAGGTTTGTCTGGATTACTTCAGAATAAAAGTCTGTAAAGCGATCTTGCACTTGTACTCCCCAATTTTCTAAAGGCATAATGGGGTGGGAAGTTCTTAATTCTTCTATTGGCATAAACATAAGGAGTAAACTCATTAGTAGCATGAAAAACTGGAAAAGTCCTAATAGAACTAAAGCCCATATTAAAACAGTACGAGGCTTTCTTTTATAAAATAAAAATAAGAAAAATCCTGCAATTGCATAGCTATGTAAAATATCCCCATCCCATAAAAGGACATAATGCATGAAGCCGAATAATAATAAGATGAGGAGACGACGAACAAATAATGTTTTTGGATGATCTGTTTTTGTCTCAGCACGCTGCATGAAAATGTAAAATCCTAGTCCAAACAAAAATGAAAAAATAGTATAAAATTTTGTTTGAATAAACATGTCATAAAATAGGCGAATATAACGGTCTATTCCTTCATAACCTCCTGTGATTTCACTAGTGTCAACACCAGCAATAACAGGCCAGTTAACAAGAAAAATACCAAATACAGCAATCCCTCTAATAATATCGATAGAATGAATCCTCTCACCGTTCGAAACACTTTGTTCCATTATTTTCCTCCTTTGAATAAAGCCCTTTTATTATACAAAATGTTATCAAAAGGAGATAGAGGGGATTTCCAATTTTTGAAACTGTTAAGATGTTTGTTATGAGATATAATAAGGATGCACAGCAAGTTTTTCACTCCTTTAAAACAGGTAGTAAAGAAGCTCCTTATTTTCAAGGAGCTTCTTTTTTAGAAATTAATATTGATAATGATTCTCTTTAATGATAAAATATACTCAAAAGTGATAATCATTATCAAAAAAGGTTGGTGTGCTAAATATGGTATATGCATTAGTTGCAGGAACGGTGGCTGTGTATGCTGTCGTTACAAAATATGTGTTAAATGGAGTCGGAGCAACAAAATGAACAAACTTACATAGAATCCCTTTCATCTGTCAAAAGAATGAAAGGGATTTTTTATTTTTAATGAGAATATCCTGAAAATTTAGTATGATAGTAGGGTATATACATCTTGGAATAAAGGGGAACAAGGGGATGACAAACATAGTACAGACAAACAGTATGAAAAAGCTTGTTTGTTTTTATGAAGAATGGCAGAAGCATGGTGATACGGAAAATAGTTTGAAGTTGTTTGAAGTGATTCAAAAATATAAGCAAGAACAGCTTATGATTGCTTTTTGCGGTCACTTTTCTGCTGGAAAATCGACAATGATGAATCACTTATATAAAGCGCAGTTATTACCAACAAGTCCGATTCCGACAAGCGCGAACGTTGTTAAAATTGAAAAGGGACAGGACCGTGTTGTTGTGACAGTGAAATCTGGAGAGCATTATGAATATGATGGTGCATACTCGGCGGAAGAATTGAAACAGCTTTGTAAAAATGGTGATGAAATAATTAGCGTTCATATTTATCGAAATGATGCGCCAATTCCTGATGGCGTTATGCTCGTTGATACACCTGGAATTGATTCAACAGATGATGCGCATCAATTAGCAACAGAATCAACACTCCATCTTGCGGATGTTATTTTTTACATGATGGATTATAACCATGTTCAGTCAGAAGTGAATTTGCAGTTTGTGAAAGAATTAAAGCAGCGTAATAAAACAGTTTATCTTGTTATCAATCAAATCGATAAGCATAAAGAAAATGAGCTATCATTTGAAGATTATAGGCAAAGTGTGAGTCAATCGTTTTCTAACTGGGATATTGAAGTAGATGGTATTTTTTATACTTCTTTACGAATGATGAACCATCCGTATAATGAAATACAAAGATTAGAGAAATTACTTTCTTCGATTATGAAAGAGCGTGAGCAGTATGTGGGCAATGGTATGGAAAGAGAAACGGCATATTTATTACAAGAACATTTTTCATTTATTCTTGCAGAAAATGAAAAACAATTAATGCCCTACCAAAAAGAATTAGCATCACCTCTATCGCTTACAGACGTAATGGAAAAGAAAGAAGAGCTTATTGAAAATAAACGACGTGTGGCTAGTAAAGAATCGGACGTGAAAAATGAATTTATAAAAGGATTGCAAGCAATATTAGACAATGCTTACTTAATGCCATTTGAAATGAGAGAGCTAGCAAATCAATATTTAGAAACGAAGCTAACGAAGTTTAAAGTTGGTTTGCTATTTGCAAAAGGAAAAACAGAGCAAGAAAAACAGCGGCGTTTAGATGCATTTTATTCAGCACTAGGGAAGACCGTTGAAACACAGATTGATTTTCATGTGAAAGAGTTTATTGTGGCTTTCTTAAAAGATGAAGGGATGTTTACAGAAGAAGTCGGAAAAGACATATATGCACTGCGAATTTCTTTTGGTCCAGAATTATTAGCAGAAACCATTAAACAAGGTGCAGGGTTTACAGGAGATTACTTGCTTCTTTATACAGCGGATGTTGCGAATGAGCTGAAGAAACGCTACTTTATGAAAGCACAGCAAATTTTTGAGCAAAGCACGGGCGTTTTACGGAAAAAGATGGAGAAAGAGATTGCTCATATTGAACAAGAAATTGAGCAATATACTATGTTACAGACAGCAAAAGAAACAAAATTACAATATATTGAGGCGTATGATAAATACGAGAATTACTTACAAGGTATTTGGAGCGATCATGTACCGGTGCCAAATGAATTGCAAGTAGAAAAAGTATTACAAGGGAAGAAACAGGTTGTAAATGAGAAGTTTACATTACAAGAACAAGAGGTACAAAGTGATAGTATTTCGTATAAGGAAGAAAATATAAAAACAACAGCAACATTAAATATTCATCGTATATTAGAACAAGTAAAAGATGCGGAAACAATATTAGAAACTCTTCCTACACTTAAACATTTGCATCAAGAAGTTGTTGGGAAAAGAAAACGTGTTGAAACAAAGCAATTTACAGTAGCGTTATTTGGAGCTTTTAGTGCAGGGAAATCATCATTTGCAAATGCATTACTGGGTGCGAATGTACTCCCGGTATCACCAAATCCAACAACGGCGACGATTAATCAGATTTTACCGATTACAGAAGACAAACCTCACGGCACAGTAATTGTTCAGTTTAAATCGAAGCAGGCGCTATTAGAAGATATGAAAGCAGTTTATAAATTGTTTCATTATGAAATAAAGACATTTGAAGAAGCGTTATTACAAATAGATACAATCCTACAATACCCGTCACCAAGTGGAAAGCAGAAAACAACATTTAGTTTTTTACGTGCAGTGCAGAAGGGATATCAAGCAGTTTCTAATCATTTGGGAGAACAAGTGCAAGTTACGTTAGAAGAATTCTCTGATTATGTAGCGAATGAAGAGAAATCATGTTTTGTTGAATATATGGAATTATACTATGATTGTGCTTTAACGAGACAAGGTGTTGCACTTGTTGATACACCAGGAGCAGATTCTATTAATGCTCGACATACAGACGTTGCATTCCAATATATTAAAAACGCTGATGCGATTTTATTTGTAACATACTACAATCATGTCTTTTCAAGGGCGGATCGTGAATTTTTAATTCAACTTGGCCGTGTCAAAGATACATTTGCGCTTGATAAAATGTTCTTTTTAATTAATGCAGCGGATTTAGCTCAGTCTGAGGATGAACTTGAAATGGTAAAAGGCTATATAGCAGACCAGCTCCTGCAATACGGTATCCGAAATCCACGTCTATTTGCAATTTCGAGCTTATGTGCACTTGAGGAGAAACAAGGAAAGAGTATTGCAAAAGAAAAGTATGGTATCTTGAAAAATTCGGGGATTACAAAGTTTGAAGAATCATTTACATCCTTTATGATGCGTGATTTAATGCTCGTATCTGTCCATTCTTTATATAGCGCATTGCAAAGTGCTGAGCAGCTTCTTGTAAATATGATACAAGGAGCAAAGCAAGGGAACGATGAGAAAGAAAAACAAATAAAAAAATATGAAGCAGAACGTGAGCAGCTACTTCATATTATTTCATCGTATAGTGTACTTGCAGAAGAGCAAGCGATGCAAAATGAAGTGAAAGAACTGTTATATTATGTGCAGCAACGTCTATTTTTACGTTATAACGATGTGTTTACTGAATTTATTAACCCAGCATCCCTTCGAACAGATGGAAATGTGAAAATTAAGTTGCAAGAATGTCTCATGGAACTTGTAGCCTTTATCCAACATGATTTATTACAGGAAATGCGAGCAACGTCACTACGTCTTGAAAAATGGATGGATGAAGCGATGCAACGTGCAAAAGATGAAATTGCAGTGAAATGTAAGTTGGAAAACGAATCTATTTCTATGAATGGGACAGCAGATTATGAATACCAAGTTATTACGCATAAAGAGCCGTTTCCTTCTATAGAAATAAAGCATTTTAAAAAGGCATTATCTCATTTCAAAAATGAGAAAAGTTTCTTTGAAAAAAATGATAAAGCAACAATGCAGGAAGATACGAAGGAATCACTTGAGCCTGTCGTATCCCAATATGTAGCTGATGAAGAAGAGATATTTATCCAGCATTATAAACAAGAATGGGAATTGAAATGGGACTTATTCAAAAAAGTGATGCAGGAAGATGTTAAGCAATATTATGCAAGTGTATTATTCGCTTTAGCAGAGACAATTGATGTGTCGCTATATGAACAAAGTAAGGAACAATTACAGAAACAGTTAGCAGCAATCGAAAAAGAAATTCATATTTTATAAGCTCTATGAAAAAAAGATTCGTTCAATTTTCTTTTGTAATACAGCATCCAGAGATTTTACGAATCCTGCAAATTCATCTGTAGAAATCATATGAGTCAGAACTAACCGTCTGCCATCTGGTGTTTCACCGCATAAGACGAATGAAGAAAACTCATATGTTTTTCCATCTACAACTAATTTTGGGTGGGAATATGTTCCGTTTTTCTTTTTCTTTCCATCAATCGAGATGACGTTGCATTTTTTCTCATTGTTGTCCATGGTGAATCCCTCCTTTGTATTACTTATGGTAGACAAGGAGGGTTTAGAACAAGAGAGAAAGGGGGAATTTCATGAAAATTGTCATGGAACGTATTTCGCAAGATAAGGCGCCGATGTCATTATTGTTGCTTGCTGATCCCAGTGAGAGGCAAATTAATTCATATTTGAAGAGAGGTCTTTTATATATTGCAAAATATGAAGAAAATGTTATTGGCGTATATGTATTACTTGAAACAAGACCGCAAACAATGGAAATTATGAATATCGCTGTTTCAGAAGAAATACAAGGGCAAGGACTTGGAAAACAGTTATTACAGCATGCAATTGCAACTGCCAAAGAAAAACACATGCATAACCTTGAGGTAGGGACAGGGAATTCTAGTATTTCACAGCTTGCTTTCTATCAAAAATGTGGTTTTCGTATTTTTTCTATTGATTTTGATTACTTTTCGAAGCATTATGAAGAAGAGATTATTGAAAATGGGATTGTATGCCGAGATATGATTCGGCTTACAATAGAACTCTAGTCATTTTCTTATGAAGAATTGGCGAGAAAGTATAAATTATTTAGGGGGAAGAGAAGATGGAAGTACATAAAGCAATTACAGCACATTCTCGTAAACAAAATGAAATTGTGACAACATTTTTACAGTTAGAAGCACAGCGTGAAGCGGCAATTGAAGCAGCAGTAGCACTTGCGTCAAATGGAAAACATTTCTCAGTAGATGCAATTAATATGGTAACGAAGCAAATCAATGCTCTTGCTAAACGAGGTGTTGCACCGCAACGTAAAATTGTAACAGAAGATATGGTTATGGAGTATGTAGGTCGTCTGCAAGAGAAAGAAGGTCGTTAAGCATGATTGTTACAGTCGAATGGTTACGTGATCACATAGAAGATGAACATGTCCGTGTAGTCGATTGTCGTTTTGACTTAGCTGATTCAAATTGGGGACGAAAGCAGTATGAAAAAGAACATATTCCCCATGCATTATATTTTGACTTAAATCTTGATTTATCAAGCGCTGTTACGGAGCATGGTGGTCGTCATCCACTCCCAAGTCTTGAGAATTTTGCCGAAAAGCTTTCTCAGGCTGGTATTGATGAAAATACGACAGTGGTTGCATATGATAGTCAAGCTGGTGCAATGGCTTCGCGTCTATGGTGGCTATTAACATATGTAGGACATCAAAAAGCATATGTGTTAAATGGTGGGTTTCCTGCTTGGAAAGACCAAAATTTATCTACAACAGCTGAAGTTCCAACCATTGAACGGAAAAAATTCATACCGAATGTGCAAGACAACATGCTTGTAACGATGAAAGATGTGAAAGAAAAAATTCGTACAAATGCAGATGTTACGTTAATTGATTCGAGAGAGCCAAAACGTTATGCTGGCGCTGAAGAATCTGTTGATCCTAAAGCTGGTCACATTCCAACAGCAGAAAATTATTTTTGGAAAGATGGAATCACATCGGAAGGTCAGTTCAAAGATAAAGAGGAACAAGAAGATCGTTTCCGCTATCTTAGTAAAGAGAAGGAAACAATCGTCTATTGCGGATCTGGTGTAACAGCATGCCCGAATGTATTAGCGTTACAAACAGCTGGTTTTCGTAACGTGAAGTTATATGCTGGAAGCTGGAGTGATTGGATTTCTTATCCAGAAAACCAAATTGTAAAAGAAGGACAGTAACCTCTTGCATGCAAAAATATTTTGTATTAAAATAAGGTCACAAGCAAGAATTTGCTTCAAAACATTACATTTTACACATTGCATGCAATGTGATAAGATAACGACAAGTAAATAAAACATCCTGCGGTGTACGTAACTTATTTATGTCTAAAACCGATGTTAGTTATACGGAAGCTCAACATTTAGCGACCATCATCAAGCCTTCCATGTGGAGGAAGATGTACGGTAGCTGTGAGGGCATCCACCTGCGAGTAGCGGGTTTTTGGACATTTACGAGGGACGGCACGTGCGGGGGTCTTATTTTAACTAACATTATATAAAATTCCTACGGTGTACGTAGCTTATGTATGTCTTAAACCAATAAGTATAATACGGAAGTTCAATATTTAAATGTAAACAGCATGCCATCTTTTTAAGAAGGAAGCTGAAAGCATTTATGAGAACATCCACCTGTGAGAGCAGGTTTATGGACATCTAGAGAGAACGGCATGTGTGGGGCTATATAAAAAACCTTACGTTTTATACGTAAGGTTTTTTGTTTTAGGAACCTTTTATCGGGACTATGGAAATGATTAGAATTTCATTGTGTGGAGAGCATAAAAATATTAGAAATCAAATGAAACTCCCAATTATGGGAGTTTCATTTGATTGTTACCCCGCATTAACGGACAGTAAGACTCCCACCTCAAAATTCTGCAAAAACAAAGAAGTTAGGTGGGAGATTAACTGTCCATAAAAGCCCGATTCGTTCAACTAATAATCAGTGGGGGATGAAGAAAACCCCCACTGATTAAAGTTTCACTTTATCTGTGCCCACCTGTAAAATTTCCATAATAAACATAGCACTTTCGGTCTTCATCAATCTCTCTGGAATCTAAGGCGAGTTCCATAAATATTCCGTCTTTTTGAACGTACAAAATATCTGAATGGAGATACGTTAAAATCTCGTCATGGTTCCATACATCTTTACTTTCTATTAAAATTGAATTTGCCTCTTGTAGTTCTCTAATCTCAAAACCTATATGGGAATATGTAGGCTCTGAAGGATCATCGAAGAACGCTTCTTTTTGGACATATAATACTGCTGTTCCATCAGGATCCATCGCGGTCGCTGTTACGACATATGTATCTCCTTCTTTAATGAAATACTCACAAGTCATCCTTGCGACGGTTTCGGAAACAGGAATGTTCGCGTAGCTCCATAGGGCAGGGTATTGTTTCGCTTCATCATTGAGTCGATATTCTAACCGCAATTGTACTCCCTCTTCCTTTTTCTTCTATTTTATCATGAATTCTATTATAATAAAAAAATAATATACAAAGGAGCGTTGGAAAGTGACAAAAACCAAATGGTTAGTAACAGGTGTTCTTACTTCTTTAATGACTAGCACTTTATCGGGATGTACAGAAGATCTCCCTCCAAAACCGAAGGATAAGAGTTGTGCTGATTGGGATTGGGATGATGAACTTGGTGTGTGGCGATGTGATGACAACCGTTCAAGTTATCATGGGCATTATTATTACGGTAGTACATACTATCAAAATAAATCCACCTTCAAAAATTCATCTGAATTTAAGTCCTACCAAGCTTCGTCCAATTTTAAAGGGGGAATTGGAAGCGGTTCAAAGGGTGGATTCGGAGGTTAAATTATGTCGCTTTACATAAAGAAACGAAGTGAATTTTATTCAAGGTTCCCTCACTTTTGGTCTGACTTATACGGGAGTGAGTATAGCCTTTTTCATGTTTTTGAAATAACAGAACAAATAATCCAAGATTTGCAATTAGCAACAGAAAGAATGGGGAAAGTATTTTTTAAGACTGCTAGGCTTCTTCGGACCTTGTCTGACGCTCAGCTTCTTGAATTTGGTTTTCCATCTTCAAGTTTGCCTTTTATTAGAATGAAATCTCTGTTTCCTGAATCTATTATTTCACGGTTTGATTTTGTTTTGAAGGATAGTGGTATCAAAATGCTTGAGTTTAATAGTGATACTCCAACTTTTATCGTGGAATGCTTTCAAATGAATGGAGTGGTTTGTAAAGAATTAGATTATCATGATCCGAATAAGAATCAGGAACGTCTTCTCTCTTCTGGTATTACAAAAGCTGTGATGGAGGCTGCTAAGGGAATAGAAAGTCCAAATGTTGTCTTCACAGCCCATCATGAAAATATAGAGGATTGGAATACGACTGCGTATTTGAGTCACCTATGTCAGGTTAAAAACAAAATGATGTCAATGCCAGAACTCAGAATTACTGACGATGCTTTGGTCGACAGAGACGGTGTGCCAATTGATATTTTGTATCGTCAGACATATCCTATTGAAGACTTGGTTGAGGACAGGGATCCCAAAACCGGAGATCTTGTAGGGATTGAGCTACTGCAACTTGTAAAGGAAGGAAAGCTCTTTATTATAAATCCTATCTCATCCTTTCTGCTTCAGCCAAAATCGATTCAATGCCTGATTTGGGGATTGGCCGAGGCGGGCGCTTTTTATACAAATGAGGAACGACAATGGATAAAAAAATATATGCTCCCTACTTACCTAGAACAGGATCCTTTTTTAGGGAAAAGTTCTTTTGTTCAAAAGCCTTCGTTCGGTAGAGAAGGCGACACGGTTACAATTCGTGACAAAGACACCAATATTGTTAATCAAAATTCATATCAAACGTATAAAAAAGAACTTCCTGTATTTCAAAAATATATAAAGCTTCCAGTTGTTTCACTTGAGACTGAAAGGGGAAACGAGGAGCTGTCGTATGTGTTTGGATCGTTTTTAATTGCAGGAAAACCAAGTGGTATTGGTATACGTGCCGGTGAAAAAATTACGGGGAATGAATCTTATTATTTACCTGTAGGAATTAAAAAGGAGGATTATAAATGATAAATTTCTTACTTTATTTAGCGATTTCAATCGGTCTTTTATGTATCGGTCTGTTTCTTATGGAAGTGACAACGAAAGTCAAGGAATTTTCGTTAATGGCGAAAGGTAATAAAGCAGCAAGTTATGCACTTGGAGGAAGACTTCTTGGTCTTGCTATTGTTTTGTATTCGACCGCAGCTAATTCTATTTCATTTTTGGATATGGTTTTATGGGGAGCGATTGGAATTTTAGCACAGATTATTGTGTTTTATTTAGCTGAATGGCTCACACCGCGTTTTAATATCAATCAAAGCATCGAAGAAGATAATCAGGCCGTCGGACTTTTCCTTATGTTTTTATCAATTTCCATCGGAATCGTGATTGCTGGGTGTTTAACGTATTGAAAAACCTTGAACTGAAGGTGTTGACATCTATTTTAAATAGGAGTAACATTTTCTATGTAATAAAAAAATAAGTCTCTGTTAGGTGAGGCTCCTGTATAGAGAAATGCTACTGCCCAAAAATGTCGAGAGACGCCAATGGGTCAACAGGAATGATCGAATTAAGGTTTTTCTTAACGTAGCTGGTAATGTACCTATGCTATACAGTGCTAAAACTCGGCGAGGGAGAGGTTCGCAGATTTCTATGTTGATTAGGAATCGCTTATTTACGTATGTAAAGACCTTTACTCGCTTATGAGTAAAGGTCTTTTTATTAACAAACTATGACCATTTCCATAGTATAAATACTGACTAACAAATGAAAGAGGAGGTGAGGAGCATGTCAAATTCTGACTCGGTTCCGTTACCCATATACTGCAAAACAAAAATATATGATGTAGGCAGGAAACGACTTGTTCCTCCCTCTATAATTTATCACTAAAATAGCGGGCAGCTTATAGTTATGTGCTGAAATAATTATGAGTTGAGCGTAGACACTTTAACTGAGTTTAGGGATATCCATTGTTAAAGTGAGATAAATTGAGAAACAAAGCGTTTCTTCCTATGTTGTAAAGGAGGAGACGATAATATGTTATATGTAAATAAACTTGTGGGTAACATGTCTCATAAACAAAGTAAAAGAATGATGAAAGAGCAATCTATGTTAAAACAAAATAAAGACTTGTTAATTGAAATTGCAACAAGAGATGTAAAGTCTGTATTTGCTTATTTTAAAACGACAAGAGATGGTCTTTCTATTAAAGAAGCGCAGAAACGCATGCATGTGTACGGGAAAAATGAATTACCTTCAAAAAGAGCAATTCTTTTTGATGTAATGATGAAATTATGTGAAATGCTCCCTGGATTTACAAAGCAACGTGTTCATAATCAAAATCAGTGTGAGATTGTAATGGTTACTGTTTCTAGGATAGAAGGATGTACAACTGCGGAGATGAATAGCGAATCAAAAATAATGAAACTTCCAGTTGAGGAGCTAGTTCCCGGGGATATGATTTTTCTTTCAGCAGGTGATACAGTTCCAGCTGATGTACGTATTATTTTTGCAGAGGATTTGTTAGTAAATGAATCGGTGCTAACAGGGAAAGAAACGAATGTAGAGAAATTTGAAAGCTGTTATCATCTTGAACGCAAACGTTTTATTCCGTTAAAACGAATGAAAGATTACAATCCACTTCAACTTGAAAATGTATGTTTTAAAGGCACACATGTTGTAAATGGAACTGCGAAGGCTGTGGTCGTTTCAACAGGTAAAAACACGTATTCTGGATTGCTTCATACATGCTGTAGTCAAACATGTTAAACTATTAATGGTGCTAAATATATGAAAACATTGTATAATAGATAAAGTTGAACAGAAACGTAGAATGGTAATCTATTTATATAACCTTACGTGATAACGTGAGGTTATTATTTTTTGTTAGTAGGAGAGGAATTATGAAAAAAGTATTGTTAGTTGATGGCATGGCACTATTATTTCGTGCCTTTTACGCAACAAGTGTTTACGGCCAATTTATGAAACGACAAGATGGTACCCCAACAAACGGGATTCATGGTTATATGAAACATTTATTAACAGCGGCGCAAGCGATTGAACCGACGCATATTGTAACGTGCTGGGATATGGGAAGTACGACATTCCGAACAGAATCTTTCTCAAACTATAAAGCAAATCGTGCAGCACCACCAGAAGAATTGATTCCGCAATTTGATCTCGTGCAAGAGATGACATCGAAGTTATCTATTCCTGTAATTGGACTGAAAGGCTATGAGGCTGATGACTGTATTGGTACGTTGGCAAAAGAATACGCTAGTGAGGCAGAAGTATATATTTTAACAGGCGATACAGATTTATTACAGCTTGTTGATACAAATGTTAGGGTAATGCTTCTTCGTAAGGGTATCGGAAACTATGAGTATTATACGCCAGAGAAGATTAGGGAAGAAAAAGGCGTAGAGCCTTGGCAAATCGTTCATGCCAAAGCATTTATGGGAGACACGAGTGATAATTATCCAGGTGTAAAAGGAATTGGCGAAAAGACGGCATATAAACTAATTCAAGAACACGGAACCGTAGCGGCAGTATTAGAAAATATAGCGGCATTAACAAAAGCACAGCGTACAAAAATTGAAAATGATTTGGAGAATTTAAACATATCATTACAATTAGCACAAATTCATTGTGAAGTTCCGATTTCATGCTCGCTAGAAGAAGGACTGCATACAATTGATGAAGAGAAAGTACGATTTGTTTGCGACCAAATGAACTGGGGAAGACCTGAAATATTTATAAATATGCTGTAAAAGCAATGCTAGAGAGATTGCTTACCACTATAGATAACGTCTGATCAAATATATTTTGATTAGGCGTTATTTTTTATGTGATTTCTTTTAATCGATAAAGTTATCAGAAAAAATACTTAGTTTTCATTTGGAATTCAAATAGATTTCACACGAATCTTTTATTATAAGACTACACAGATAATTACTTATCTTTTATATAAATGATCCTTTGATAAGTTATTTGTAATAGTGAAGGAGGAAATTAAATATGCGAAAAAAAATACGAAAATCATTTAAACAATTATTGATAGAGAATAAACAATTATTATTAAGCGATAAAGAGAATATAAGAGAAATAGAAGAAAAAATCGAAAAAAGGCATGTATCATATCGTGTATCAAGTAACTGAATAAGATAAAAAAATTATGTAAAATCCCTTCATTTATGGTTCGAAGGGGTTTTATTTATATATGGATCATACTTAAGAGCGGGGTTGTAACGGAGAAAGAAGGGGAATGAAATGAGTGAGTTAATAGAAAAGGTGGCGTTACAATTAATTCTTTCTGTTCCATCAAAAAAACAAAGGATCGTTAACGAAAAATTCAAGTTACTAAGAAAACAAAAGTGGTTTCAAGATAAATATGATACCACTGTGATGTTTCAACCAGAGGTAAGAGAGTGTATTATGAAATACGATATTGAAAAGATGTTAAAAAGTGATTTAGAAATTATGATATTTCAGAAAGAATTGAATGGAATATTGATAAAGTAATTTGTTATCCCGCTATTCGGGGCAGTAAGACCCCCACCTCAAAATTCAGCGAAAGCAAAGAAGTCAGGTGGGGGATTAACTGCGCGCAAATGCCTGATTGGTGAAGGCTAATAATCAGTGGGGATGAAGAAGTCCCCTCCTGATTAAAGTTTCATTTTATTAAATCACGAACTCTCCCTTCTGAAAAAAGGTTTTTTAAGAGCATACGCTGTATATAGTTATTATTTACTTCTTTAAAAAATTGATAGCTAAGGAGGAATAATAATGAAAGCGATTACTGAAGGTGTGCTGTTATGGGAGCCATCACAGCAACAAATAGAAAGCTCAGGTGTCAGTCTTTTCATGAAATGGCTCAAACAAGAGAAGGGGCTATCCTTTGGAAATCAAAAGGAACTATGGAAATGGTCTGTTGAAGAACTTGAAGCGTTCTGGGAAAGTATTTGGAATTATTGCCAAGTTATTTCTACTACACCGTATCATCAAGTTTTAGAATCAAGAAAGATGCCCGGGGCAAAATGGTTCCCGGGTGCTACTTTAAATTATGCGGAACATATTTTTCGAAATGCAAGAAAAAATAAACCGGCAGTAATTTTTCAATCAGAAACCACTCCGAGAACAGAATTAAGCTGGAAAGAACTTCAGGAAAAGACAGCGATGGTGGCCAATTCTCTAAAGGAATTAGGGGTTAAACCAGGAGATCGTGTTGTGGCTTATATGCCTAACGTTCCTGAAACTATAATTGCTTTTTTAGCATGTGCCAGCATTGGAGCGGTTTGGTCCAGCTGTTCTCCTGATTTCGGGACAAATACTGTTATTGATCGATTTAAACAAATTGAACCGACAATTTTATTTGCAGTCGACGGGTATTCCTATAATAGTAAAATTCAGAATAGAATAACAAATGTTTCGGAAATTCAATCGAGCCTACCTACCTTAAAGCAGACAGTTTTAATCCCTTATGTTGGCAGTAATGATTCTGAATTGAATAATCGTACAATGTATTGGAATGACCTATTGCGAGGAGATTGTGATCTTGTTTTCGAAAAGGTCCCATTTGATCATCCTCTTTGGATTTTATTTTCTTCTGGAACGACAGGGTTGCCAAAGCCAATTGTACAAAGTCAAGGTGGAATATTATTAGAACAGCTTAAGACATTATTAGTTGAGCAAGGTGTTAACCGAGATGATGTGTTTTTTTGGTTTACAACGACAGGGTGGATGATGTGGAATCTTTTAGTGGGTGGTCTTTTAGCTGGAGGTACAATTGTTTTATATGACGGCAGCCCATCTTATCCTAGTATACATAGATTATGGGATCTTGCCGAAGAAGTTGGTGTGACTTTCTTTGGTACAAGTGCCGGTTTCCTAAGTGCATGTATGAAATTTGGGATTAAGCCGAAAGAAAGAAACAGTTTTTCTAAGTTAAAGGCTATTTGTTCAACTGGTTCACCTCTACCTGTGGAAGGGTTTTTATGGGTATATGAAAATGTGAAAACAGATGTATGGCTTGTTTCGACCAGTGGAGGAACTGATGTATGTACTGCATTTGTTGGTGGCTCTCCTATATTGCCTGTTTACGCAGGTGAAATACAAACTCGTTCTTTAGGTGCAAACGTACAATCATTTGATGATGAAGGGAATTCGATTACTAATGAAGTTGGAGAGTTGGTTATAACTTCTCCAATGCCATCTATGCCTATATATTTATGGGGAGATGACAATAATAAGCGTTATCTTGAAAGTTATTTTGAGATGTATCCAGGGATTTGGAGACATGGTGATTGGATTAAATTTGATGATAAAGGCAGCTGTGTCATTTTCGGGCGATCAGACTCTACGATCAATCGGCTAGGGGTACGTCTAGGGACGAGCGAAATCTATCGTGTAGTTGAGTCCCTGGATGCCATTATAGAGAGTTTAGTAGTGGATTTAGAGCTCCTTGGACGTAGATCATTTATGCCGCTATTTGTGGTATTAAAACCTGAAGTAAATATGAGTGATAACTTAAAAGAAACAATAAGAGCTGAAATAAAACGAAAAGTTTCGCCTCGGTTTGCCCCTGACGAAATTTACGTAGTAGAGCAAATTCCGAAAACATTGAGTGGGAAAAAACTAGAAGTCCCAATTCGCAAAATTCTATTAGGATTTCCGGCAGAAAAGGTAGTCAATCAAGGTTCCATGGCGAATCCTGAATCATTAAGCTTTTTTATGGATTTAGCACGAATTATCAATAAGCAAGAATAATAGAGTTCTTCCTTATTTATCCTGCTATTCGTGGGCAGTAAGATCTCCACCTCAAGATTCAAAGAAAAACGAGGAAGGTAGGTGGGGATCGGGCTGCCCGTAAAAAAACGATTGGTGAGGGCTAATAATCAGTGGTGGATGAAGAAAACCCCCACTGATTAAAGTTTCAAAGGAGTTGTATTGAGACATTCATTTATGGAATATAGAAGGAGGATAGATAGTGATTGCAATAGAGAGAATTCAGGAAAATGATATACCGCATCTTATAAATTTATCTGAATCAGTTGGATGGGATTATAGCTCAGAAGAAATTAAAACAATTGTTAATTCTGGAATTATATATGGTGGGAAAAATAAGCAAGGTGAAATAATCGCTAGTGCAGCTATCATCCTATATGGAGAGAAACTAGCATCTATTGGTATGGTTATTGTACATCCTCAGTATAAAGGAAAGGGGATTGGAAGAAAAATTACAGAGGCTTGTATAAGAAGTGTTTCAGAAAAGACATCGATTATGCTTATTGCTACAGAAGAAGGAAGACCTTTATATGAGAGATTAGGTTTTCAAGTGGTTAGTCATGTTTCAAAGTATATATGTAATCAGTATGTAACTCCTAAAGATTACGATAGAAATGAGCAACATATTTTTATGGATTATGATAAGGGAGATAGTAATGGGATTGTGAAGTTAGATGAAGCCGCTTTCGGGGTAAATAGAAGTAATTTTATACAGAGAAGAATTGAACAATCTGAGCAATGTATAGTTGTAAAAGACAAAGAAAATTATATTGTGGGATATGGAATGAGCGTACAAACTCCAGAAAATAGAATTATAGGATCAATTGTCGCGCCGAATGATCATATCGCAACTACAATTGTTCATCATTTGGCAAAAGATTATAAAGGAAAGCTTAGAATTGATGTACCAGAAGGAAAAGAATTTTTTATGACAGTGCTCGAGACAGTTGGATTTCAAAAGGTAAATCAACCACCAATTATGTTGAAAAACAGCACTCAATTTTTGAAAAGAAATGGTGAATTATATGGAATTGCTGCACAGATATTTGGATGAAAAAGATTCCTTGTGAACTACCCGCCACTTAAATTCTAACGAATTTTGAAGTGGGGCTTCTCAGTTCCACGACGAAAGCAAACTTTCGTCTCCCTGAGCGTTACTTCGGGTTATTCCACCCCTAGATGTCCAACGCTTGGACGTTCTTTTTTACGGTTGATATTTTACGCAGGAACCGAACGGCTTGGTTTTCGCACTTTGTTTTCTTCCTGCAACCTTATATATCAAGTTATCAAAGAACTTCATGTGTCTAGTTTATCAAAAATCTTTTTGCTATGCCAAACCGAAATTCATCTCCCACCTAGCGTTGGGCTATCGCCCTACACACGCTTGAAGAAGGAGAATTCTTTCGGATAGAGTGTTAAAAAAGGAATCTTTTAAATTTATAAATGTGATTTTTCTATTCTCGATATTGATTATGAATAGGGGAAAATAGATCTTCTTCGACATCTCTAACAACAGAAAAATGATCCACATTATAATGACCATGTAGTGTTTTATTATGATGTTCAATAATTTTTTTGGCTGATAAAATCGTAGAATCATTCGTGGAATGCCCATTTTTAATTAAAGTGACATCAAATCCCTGTACAGTTGCTGTTCTAACGGCAGTATCAATACAATGCTCTGTTTTGCAGCCGCCTATAACGAGATGACCAATTTCTTTCTCTTTTAAAATGGCATGTAAAGAGGTGTTATAAAATGAATTGGTTGCTTGTTTGTCTATGATTTGTGCTGCATGCGGAATTCTGAGTTCCTCATGTACTTGAAATCCTTTCCCCATACCAGAAGCAACATCAGTATCTCTGACGAAAATAATAAGAGCATTGGATTGAATTGCTTTTTGAATGGCTATATTTATGTTCGTTAATAATTGCTCTTTATGAAATACTGCAGATTCTTGCTCGTTTCCATCAATAAGTTCTTGTTGAGCATCAATAATTAATAGAGCTTGTTTCATTATATTTCTCCTTTTTATTTCGTGATTTGTAGGTAATAAGTTTGTCTCGATGTTTAGAATATAGATAGAGAGACAGGTACGGAATAAAGAAAATTCCCGTTGATTAAAGTTACACTTTATTTATTTCGTGATGCTGTACATGAATCCTTTTTATATAAGGGAATTATTTCATTTTCTTTATTGATCTTCACATCATGTAATACCTTACAATATAACCAAGGAGAGAAAGTGAAAATTAGTGAAGTATTTAGTGTTGTTTTTATCTTTTAGGAAATCAAGAAATCTAAGAGAGATTGTCAAAGAAAATTCATTCTCATAAAGCCTAAAAAAATGTATGATAGGAAGTGGAGAATTTTTTGGTAGGTGGGAACAGCATGCAAACGGTACAAGAATATCTTTCATTCTTACACACAAAAGGATTTAAATTATCAGAGGACGCACAAGGGTTTATTATGTTTGGTCAAGGGTATACTGGTGCGTCGGATGGGATTGTGAATGCAGCGATTGAGGCAACAATTAAACATCAACTACAATTTGATGGTAGTTATTTTATCGCTTTATTGGAGCGTTTGAAGGAAGAGGAAATTACTGATAAAAAAAGCGCAAAGGCTTTTATGTGGACGTTACAAGCGTAACATCACGCAGCCTGCGCTTCTTTTTTTGCTTTTGAAGGAAGTTCAACGAAGATCATGCCTAAGAAAATACAAAGGCAACCAAGTACTGTGGGAATAGAAAGTTGTTCGTTTGCGACAAGAACACCTGTTAATGCAGCAAAGACAGGTTCCATTGCGAAAATAATGGCAACTCTTGTTGGAGAGGTGTGTTTTTGCGCAGCTGTTTGAATAAAAAAAGCGATGGATGTTGCGAACACGGATGTTGCAAGTAGAGCAAATAAAAAAGCAGAATTTGTCCATAAAGAGATTGAAAATAACTTTTTCCAATCCTCGAATAAAAAAGCGCAGATAGAAGAGAAAATTCCAACAGATAATACTTGAGATGTGCTTAATAATAAAGGGGATATTTTTTTAGAAAAGACTCCGTTAATGAGAATATGGGCTGCAAAAGCAATTGCACAGCCGAGAACAAGTATATCACCAATATTCAATTGAAAAGAATCACCAGCGGTTAGTAAATATAAGCCTGCTGTTGCGGCAGTAATGCCAAGTATGATAAAAGGTGTAACTCTTTGTTTTAAAAAGATAAATGAAAGAATCGGAACCATAACAATGCTGAGTCCAGTTAAAAATCCTGCTTTAGAAGAAGTGGTATATAGTAATCCAAATGTTTGTAATAAATAACCGATAAATAAGAAGAATCCGATAATTAAACCAGCAATGCTACTATGTTGAACTTCTTGTTTTGAAGTTTTTTTCGAGAATATAAATTGGACAAATAATAAAATGATTCCAGCAAATAAAAAGCGAATACCATTAAAAGTAAATGGCCCAACAAATGACATTGCATTTTGAACGACAACAAATGTGGCTCCCCAAATAAAGGAGACAAATAATAAAGCGAGAGGAGCAATCCATCCTTTTTTCACACTAAAACCCCCATTAATTTTGTAAAATGGCTTTTCTTGCTAATTCATCGGCAACTTTGTTTTGACTATTTGGAATCCACTTTATAAAGAAAAGATCAAAGCTTTTGATGTACGCTAGTGCTTCTTCTAAAAGTGGTGCATACGTTTTGTTTTTTGCATATTCTTTTTCTACAGCACGTTCAACAAGCTGTGAATCTGTGCGAAAAGATACAATGCTATAATTATGTTCCATGCAATATTTTAATGCGACCAGTAATGCATGATATTCAGCTTCATGGTTGGACATGATTCCAAGTGGCAGTGATAATTGCACAGGTGGCTGCACACCTTTAATAAAAACCCCAGCACCAGAAGGACCTGGATTTCCCTTTGATGCACCATCAATATATACTTCAATCAAAATTGAATACCTCCATTATTATATAGCGTTAGCTGATAGTAATCACCCCGCCTAAAAACTTCTAGGGGCGGGGGATAGAATATGAAAAATGTACTTTATCCAATTGTAATGCTGTAGCGACATGTAAACGTTTCATTTGCTTGTAAGGATTGTACGCCTTTTTTCTCTTTGAAATCTTTAGCTGGTTCTACTTCATCAGCAATTCCATACCACGGTTCGATACATAAGAAAGGAGCGTCATTTCCTAGTGTCCACACACCAACGAATGGGAAACCTTCAAATGCTACTTTTACAAACTTATTATGTTTATGAGAGCGAATGGAAATTTCATTTGTATTCATATTTTCAAAAATAAGGGCATCATTTTTGAATAAATCGTATGTAAGTGGTAATTCTGTCTTGTTTTCAACCATTAGTTGTTTTTCTTTTGAAAGAAATGGTCCTTTTAGAACATTTGTTTCTAAATGTTCAGGGCCATTAAATGATAAATGGTAATCTGTAAATGATTCACCTTCTATTAAAGGACAATTGAAGCCTGGATGTGCTCCGATAGAAAAGAACATTTCTTTTGAAGTAGGGTTGATAACTTCATAAGTAACATGTATATTTTGCTCGTCTAGTTCATAAGAAACACGTAACTCAAATTCGTACGGATATTTTTGTAAAGTTTCTTGATTACTAGTGACTGCATAAGTAATTTTTGTTTCACTTTGCTCTTTTACTGAAAATGTAAGATCGCGAGCGAAGCCGTGCTGTGTTAATGAATAAGGTTTACCATCTACATAATATATATTGTCCACTAATCTACCGACAATTGGGAATAAAATTGGTGCACGGCGCCCCCAATAGTTAGGATTTCCTTGCCACATATATTCTGTGTTGTCTTCTTTTAAGCGAACGCTTTGTAACTCTGCACCTTTTTCAGAGATGGAAACGATCACTTTTTCATTTTGAATTGTTGCTGTCATGAAGTGAAACCTCCTAAATCTTTCATATTCTTTATTATACGTGGTCTATAAGAAAAAGGGTAGTGGATGGTAGGAATCTATTGACGAATGGTTTGCTATTGCGTACAATATAAAATTGTTGTTTAAAAACGAATCACGTGGTTCGAAACCATCCCACGTAAAAAAACTAAGGAGATTTTGTCATGAATATAAAAACATTAGTTGGTAATGGTATTTTAGCAGCATTATATATTGCTGTTTCAGCACTTATTCAGCCGTTTGGCTTTACGAATGTACAATTTCGTATTTCGGAGATGTTTAATCATCTCGTTGTATTTAATAAGAAATCAATTTATGGAATTGTCTTAGGGGTATTTTTAACAAATCTCTTTTTCTCACCTATGATTGCGTATGATTTAGTATTTGGAGTGGGGCAATCCATTCTTGCACTTCTTGCTACTATTATTTCCATGCGTTTTATTAAGGGTGTTTGGGCGCGCATGATTTTTAATACAGTTATCTTTACAGTTACAATGTTTATGATAGCAATTGAACTTCATCTTGCATTCGATCTGCCATTTTTATTTACATGGCTTACATGTGCAGCTGGTGAATTTGTCGTGATGGCAATTGGTATGCCTGTTATGTATTGGATTAATAAACGAGTGCAATTTGAAAAGGTGATGTAATAAATAAAGAGGCTGAACCAAATCGAAAGGATTGGGTAGCCTCTTTATTTGTATATAAGTAAGTTCTCTCAGTATATCTAATAGCAGTAAAGAAACCGAGATTCAGAAAAAAATTGCATTTGTTGGATTAGGAACTTTAATGATTGTGATGTTAGAATTAATAGTTTTTTCATTACTATAACACGTGTCTGAATTTTCTTTTTTGTTTTCGAAGAGGATAAGGGCTAAATCTAAGTTAGTATTTCTATAAGTAATCGCTTTATCCCGATTTGTGAGGACTGATTAAAGTTTCATTTTATCCCGCATTAACGGGCAGTAAGACCCCTACCTCAAGATCCAGAGAGAAATGAGGAAGATAGGTGGGGGATAACTGCTCGTAAAAGCCCGATTGGTTCAACTAACCATCAGTGGGGGATGAAGCTCCTCTAATCATACAGACTCTCCCCTTTCTTGTGAGTTAGGAGAGCAATCTAAGTTAAGTTCAGTTCAGATAATGGTAGTTACTTACAATATGATTTGATTCATTCGCATATAATACTGTGACTCTTGGTAAAATATAATAAAATAAAAATATGAAGTCTTATATAAGGGGAAAATAGTATGAAGTATAAAATGAATTGGTTGTATAAAACAAAACATGGTCTTCAAACAGAATTAATAACAGATTATATGAGTATGGAAGAAGCTCTCCAATTTGCAGTGGATTTTGAGAAAACGGGAAGAGTAAAAGAACTCGTATTTTATGATGAAATGGGCGCGGAATGGACGCTGAAAGAAATGAAAAAATTGAGTAAACAAGTGGAAGAAGATCCGCAAGAAATTCGCATTTACTTTGATGGAGGATATGACATCGAAACGAAAGAGGCGGGACTTGGAATATGCGTGTACTATAAAAAAGGGAAAAAAGTGTATCGTGTTCGTCGAAATGCTTACATAGAAGGTATATATGATAATAATGAGGCAGAGTATGCAGCGTTATTATATGGAATGGATGTATTGGAAGAATTAGGAATCAAATATGAATCAGTTACGCTTCATGGTGATTCTCAAGTCGTACTTCAGCAATTAGCTGGACAGTGGCCATGCTATGATGAACATTTGAATCACTATTTAGATCAAATTGAACAAAAAGCAAAGCAAATGAAATTGAAGCTTGTCTGTGAGCCAGTAACAAGAAAACAAAATAAAGAAGCACATCAATTGGCCGCGCAAGCATTGGAAGGGACACCGATCGATAGTCATAAGGAAGTAACAGAATAGAGAGGTGCACTGGTGAATAAGAAGCAGCTCATTATAGAGGTAAATGATTTATTAGAGACGTATTGTGAAGGATGTTTTTTACAAGAACACTATAGAAAAACACAAAGTAAGTACTATGCCCATTCTTTTTGTATTCGGCAATGCACAGTGGGAGCGAAGTTAAAAGAATATGGCAATCAATTATCATAAAAAACATCCAGAGGTAGCTCTGGATGTTTTTTTAATGCTTAGCTTCTTTCAATTGGTGTTCGCATAGGCTTAGTTTTTTTTCTTCATTCATTAAGAAAGGCTCGTCTAAATCTGTTGCAACAGATTTCATTGTTTCAAGCTGAGAGCGTGCAGATTCTACTGCAGTTGTCGCATGCTGCAGTGATTCAGGATCCATTGTAATTGTTGCAGAACCTACCATTTTTTGTGCTGTTTCTACGCGGAATTTTACTTCTTCAAAATCATTTACATGTGAACCCATTGTCGATTCCTCCTTTGTATTCTGTCACATTTCACATAGTTTTTACTCTGCAAAAAGGAAATATACAAAGGAATAACAAAGGAGGTTACCAAATAAGGTAACCTCCTGTTATATGTTGGATTAAAGTTTTACTACGTTAGCAGCTTGTGGTCCACGGTTTCCTTCAACGATGTCGAAAGATACTTCTTGACCTTCTTCTAAAGCTTTGTAGCCTTCGCCTTGAATAGCTGTGAAATGTACGAATACATCGTCAGCACCTTCAATTTCGATAAATCCAAAACCTTTTTCGTTGTTAAACCATTTTACTTTTCCTTGCATGTTACAATTCCTCCTAAAAAACGATTACTTTTTCATTTAGTGAAGTTCATTTGAAATATTTGCGAATTCATAAAACTGAAAATGCTATATTATCGAATATTCTGCTAAATGATATTTTAAATATACACGAAATGGTAGATTTTAGTCAAGTAAGCGGTTTTATATTTTTGTATTTTCAAATAATTTTTTACACAAGTTTTTAAAATGGTATAGGACAACTTTTATTCTTAATATGCTTAAATGAATGCTGTACATAATGAGGTGAGAGAATGAGTAAGTCTTATTTGTTAGATAATCAAGAAATTAAAACTAGGAGTGATATACCAAGTTGGGTTTCAAAAGAATTTGAGAATTTTTCTAATGTTGTATTAGAGCCAACTTTTCCGTGCTATTTTGGCTTAACGGCCTTAAAGAAAAATGAACTTCGTTACTCGTTTTTATCTCAGGATGATTGGAGTCATTTACCCAAGACTCTGTTTTCTTTTTTACAGTTAATGAATGAGCGACCAGTTGTAAGAAGAGGTTTTTTTCTTTTTGTTGAGCCAGAGTGTGAAGAAAGATCGCTCGAATATTACCGCATGTACTTTTGGAGAGTGCTACAATATTTACATGAAAAGGATGAACAGCCATGGCCAGAGCAAATTCCAAAAAATCCAGATCATTACTTATGGGAATTTTCATTTGGTGGGGAGCCGATGTTTGCATTTGGGAATGCTCCTGCCTATAAACAGAGAAAAACGAGGCATTTAGGAAATTCGCTCATTATAGGATTTCAGCCACGGATCATATTTGATGGATTAGAAGGAGATCGACCGAAAGGGGCATATTCCAGACAAACGGTTAGAGAACGAGTGGAAAAGTGGGATCAGCTGCCGAAACATCCCAATATTAGTCACTATGGTGATCCGAATCATCAGGAATGGAAACAATATTTTATTGGAGATGACATCGAACCAATCGAAGGAAAATGTCCATTTCATCATAAAGTACTAAAATGAAAGCCATCATTAAGGATGGCTTTTTTGCATATTTTGGATAAAAAAGGGCATTTTATATATGTATATTTTTTATAAAAGTTAGTCTATTTTTAGTACTGTTTACATTAGCTAATAGTAAAATGATATAGAAAGGATAGAGCGATGTTTGGAGCAATTATACAGCAATTTATACTAGGAATTTCACTAGCGGCACCAGTAGGGCCAATTAATATTGAAATGTTAAAAAGAGGGATCGAACGTGGGTTTTGGCATGCTTGGCTTGTTGGGATAGGAGGCATGAGTGCAGATATTTTATTTATGCTGCTTATTTACTTTGGATTATCTTCTGTATTTATGTATACATATGTACAAGCATTTATGTATTGTATAGGTTTTTTCTTATTGTTTTATTTAGGATTTCAAAGTGTAAAACAAGGAATTTTACATTCAAATATGGAATATAAACAAGAAGAGGTAGGTGGACTTCGTCAATCCTTTATGGCAGGATTTTTAATTGCGGTATCTAATCCGTTAAATCTTGTCTTTTGGTTTGGTGTATATGGGAGTACGCTTAATTCACTGCTCACGAAAGTAACAAAACAAGAGGCCTTTTTATATAGTCTTTGCATAATTGGTGGCATTATTTTATGGAATTTAAATATTGCCTTTTCTGTTCATTTTGGACGCACAGTGCTTAAACCAAAGGTACTCGGTTATATTACAGCGGGAGCTGGTTTTATCTTAGTCGGGTATTCGATTCATTTTGCGTATAAAGCTTTACAGTTGTTCATATAAGATTGAAGGGGAGATTTTTATGTATCGAACCACAGTTAATGGAAAAGAAATTATCATTACATTAGCACCAAAAATTCGAAAAGAAATAACGGATAGGGACCCTTTATATGAGGCCGTTCTTCAAACTGTTGAAAGACTACTTCAAACAAAGCAGCTAACATTTGCTGTAAATCATGCAATACTGGGACTGATTATTGGAGAGGTACAGGGAGGTGAAGTAACTGTCTTTGCAGTTGAACACATTATACCGAAACAAAATATATTTGGTTCGCAAAATTTTTTCTCTACAATAGAACAGCGAGCAAATTTGTGAGTAAAAGAGAATAAGATAGATAGAATGAAAACAGTCGTAACGATATGTTATGGCTGTTTTTTCTAAGAAAGGGGAGAGGATGAATGAAAAGGGTGATGAAGGAGTTCTTTTTCCAACATGATATTGTGATTATGTTTGGAGTATTTATATTGTTTATCATTATTTTGAAAATGCAATTATTTACAGGGGTGGCGATTTTATCATGTCTTGCGGGAATCGTTTTTTATACAATCAATGAGTATATAACACATCGGTTTTTATTTCATATGAAACCTCCTAAAAATGTTAAAGAGATTACATTATGATCACCATGTGTACCCGGATGATTTAAAGCTATTATTTTTACCAGTATGGTATAGCATGACAGGATTTGCAATTTATTTGTTCATTCTGTATGGACTTACAAGTAATATAACGATTACATTTTCATTTGGAATTGGGATGATTGTCATGTTGCTCGTCTATGAATGGAAACATTATATAGCGCATAGACCAATCCGTCCTTTGACTGGTTTTGGTAGATGGCTAAAAAAACAACATATTTTGCATCATTATAAAAATGAAAATTATTGGTTTGGTGTGTCGAATCCAGTTTATGATTTCTTATTTGGAACTTATAAAAACGGAAAAGATGTTGAATTAAGTAGGACGGCACGTAACTTAGAAAAAGAGAAGGACAAGAAAGTGGTGCGATAAGCACTTCTTTTTATTTTAAAAAAATATATTAAAAAATTGGGAAAATATGACGAAAAATGTCTATCGAAAAATCTTTGCAGAGGAGAAGAGATTGTCTAAAATAAATGTAAGTTTCTGAATATTTATAAAATTTAGTTTTTTGTTTATGAGGGGGAATTTTATTTAAGGATTGAAGGAAAGGGGAGAGGACAAATGAAACGAGAGAGTTCAGCACGTAAGTTGCAAAGTGAGGTAAATTATACAGAAGTCGTCCAGTCAGCGGAATTTCAAGCATTGCTAGAAAAGAAGCGAAAGTTTATTGTTCCGATGAGCATTTTCTTTTTAAGCTTTTTTATTGCTCTGCCGCTTTTGACTTCTTATTCAAAAGTGTTGAATACACCAGCGTTTGGAGATGTTACATGGGCGTGGATCTTTGCTTTTACACAATTTGTTATGACGTGGTCGTTATGTATGATGTATAACAAAAAAGCGGAATCGTTCGACAAGACTTCGCAAAAAATTCTTCAAGATATACAAAAAGGGAGGGGATAAATTTGAACGTAACGGCGTTTGCACTTTTTTTAATTATCGTTCTTGGTACGCTCGTCATTACATATTTTGCATCGAAAAAGACGAAAAATGCGAGCGAGTTTTATACGGCAGGAGGAGGCTTAACTGGGTGGCAAAATGGTTTGGCCATTGCGGGAGATTATATGTCAGCTGCTTCTTTTTTAGGGATTGCAGGGGCAATCGCATTAACTGGATTTGATGGTTTCTTTTATAGCATAGGCTTTCTTGTTGCCTATTTAGTTGTATTATATCTTGTTGCTGAACCGCTTAGAAACTTAGGGAAATATACATTAGCTGATATGATTGCAGCACGTTTTGATGCGAGAAAAGTGCGCGGAGTTGCAGCTTTAAATACGATGACGATTTCAATTTTCTATATGATTGCACAGCTTGTGGGAGCAGGAGCACTTATTAAATTATTATTAGGGATTGAATATACGACATCCGTTTTAATTGTTGGAACGTTAATGACGGTGTATGTGATTTTCGGAGGTATGACAGCGACGAGTTGGGTGCAAATTGTAAAAGCTGTCTTGCTAATGGCAGGGACATTTATTATTTCAGTAATTGTATTTGCTAAATTTAATTTTAGCGTGACAGAAATGTTTGCGCAGATGAAAACGGCAACACCTCTAAAAGAGGCATTTTTAAATCCAGGTGTGAAATATAAAAATGGATTAGATACGATTTCTTTAAATTTAGGTCTTGTTTTAGGAACAGCTGGTTTACCTCATATTCTTGTTCGCTTTTTCACTGTTCGTGACGCGAAAACAGCACGTCAGTCTGTTGTATATGCAACGTGGTTAATTGGTGCATTTTATATTATGACCATTTTCCTAGGTTTTGGTGCAGCTGCATTTGTAGGGAATGCTGCAATTATTCAGGCAAATCCAGCTGGTAATATGGCAGCACCTTTATTAGCAAAAGCACTTGGGGGAGATTTCTTATTTGCATTCGTTTCTGCAATTGCATTTGCGACGATTTTAGCCGTTGTAGCTGGTTTAGTTTTAACAGCCGCTTCAGCTTTCGCACATGATTTCTATAATGAAATTATTCGCCGAGGAAAATCAACAGAAAAAGAGCAGGTGTCCATGGCACGCTATGCATCAATTGGTGTAGCTGTATTATCTATTATTTTAGCGTTATTTGCTCAAACGTTAAATGTTGCGTTTCTAGTGTCGTTAGCATTTGCGGTTGCTGCAAGTGCTAACTTACCAGTGATTTTGTTTACAATTTATTGGAAACGCTTTAATACAACAGGAGCAATTTGTGGAATGGTTGTTGGGTTAGTATCAGCTATCGTATTAGTGGCACTAAGCCCGAATGTTTGGAATCCTGAAGCTGGGAAAGCAATCTTTGTTGGAAAAGCATTATTCCCTTATACAACACCTGGAATTATTTCTATTCCACTTGGATTTTTAGCAGCGTATTTAGGGACAATCTTTTCAAGTAAGAAAGAAGATGCAGCGAAGTTCGATGAAATCCTTGTTAAATCTAACACAGGTCATGGAGTTAGTGACGTGTCTGCGCATTAAGAAAAAAGAGAGCTTTCCAGTTGCTTGGAGAGCTCTTTTGTTTTGTAATGTTGCTTGAAAATATTACTCGGCAGTCGGTAGGATTTATTTTGTTCATGTGGAATGAAAATAAATAGGGAAAAGTTTTATCTCATCATGGCGCCAGTACAGCTTGGGAAAATATAAGTTGTTTTGGAAGGTGGAATGTATGATGAAAACGAAACAATCAGATGCATTATTAGCAAAGGATGAAAAGTATGTGTGGCACGGAATGCGTCCTTTTAGTCCAAATAGTACAATGGTTGGGGCAAAAGCAGAAGGATGCTGGGTAGAAGATATAGAGGGGAAACGGTACTTAGATGGGATGAGTGGGCTTTGGTGTGTGAATAGTGGATATGGAAGAAAAGAGCTTGCTGAAGCAGCGTATGAGCAATTGCAAAAATTATCATATTTTCCAATGTCACAATCTCATGAACCTGCAATTCAGCTTGCTGAAAAGTTAAATGAATGGCTTGGAGGAGAGTATGTTATTTTCTTCTCTAACAGTGGATCGGAAGCGAATGAAACAGCATTTAAAGTTGCTCGTCAATATTATGCTCATAAGGGAGAGTCACACCGTTATAAATTTATGTCACGTTATCGTGGTTATCATGGAAATACAATGGCGACGATGGCAGCGACAGGACAGGCACAGCGGAGGTATCAGTATGAGCCATTTGCTTCTGGTTTTTTACATGTTACGCCACCAGATTGTTACCGAATGCCAGAGATTTCGTCACAAAATATTTATGATGTAGAGTGTGTGAAAGAAATTGATCGTGTTATGACGTGGGAACTAAGTGAAACGATAGCTGGATTGATTATGGAACCAATTATTACAGGCGGAGGAATTTTGATGCCCCCGCAAGATTATATGAAAGCTGTTCATGAGACGTGTCAAAAACATGGTGCATTGCTAATTAGTGACGAAGTAATTTGTGGTTTCGGTCGTACAGGAAAAGCGTTTGGTTTTATGAATTATGATGTAAAGCCTGACATTATTACAATGGCAAAAGGGATTACAAGTGCATACCTACCGTTATCAGCAACAGCAGTGAAGAAAGAGATTTATGAAGCATTTAAAGGAAAGGGAGAATATGAATTTTTCCGTCATATTAACACGTTTGGTGGCAATCCAGCAGCTTGTGCGTTAGCACTTAAAAACTTAGAGATTATGGAAAACGAAAATTTAATTGAGCGTTCTGCACAAATGGGATCGCTTTTATTAGAGCAATTAAAAGAAGAAATAGGAGATGATCATCCACTTGTTGGAGATATTAGAGGGAAAGGGTTGCTAGTTGGCATTGAGTTGGTAAATGACAAAGGAACAAAAGAACCAATTGATAATGATAAAATTGCCAGTGTAGTGAATGCTTGTAAAGAAAAAGGATTAATCATTGGACGTAACGGAATGACAACAGCAGGCTATAATAATGTTTTAACGTTAGCACCGCCTCTTATTATTTCAAGTGAAGAAATTGCTTTTGTTGTCGGGACATTGAAGACAGCGATGGAACGTATTTAAAAAAACCGATTCATCCCCCACCTTCACTTCGTTTAGAGGAGGGGGTCTTCTCGGTTAAAATGATAAAAAATGAGATGATTGTCTTTTGAAGAGAATCATCTCGTTTTTTATATTATGAAACTAGTACTCTATATAGCTATTATGCACTTTGTTTTAATTGCTTATCTTTTACACCGAAAGAATATTTTAACATTGGTGGTGTAATCATTGTTGTTAAAATAACGACAATTACAATTGCTGTAAAGTAATCTTGTGCTAGTAGTCCAGAAGTAAGCCCCTGTCCTGCAATGATAAGAGCAACTTCACCGCGTGAAACCATTCCGGACCCAATGATTGTAGATGATTGTAAATCAAATCCTGTCATGCGCGCTCCGAAGCCACAACCAATCAGTTTTGTTAATACAGCAATTACAGTTAAAGCCAAGATAAACCATACTTTATCTCCAATGCCTGCAAACGTAATATTCATACCAATGCTTACAAAGAAGATAGGAACGAACATTGCATAAGCGATTGGTTCTACTTTCTTTTCTACTTCATGTTTGTAATCTGTTTGAGAGATAGCAATACCTGCTGCAAATGCTCCGATAATGCCTGCGATTCCTAATAGTTCACCGAAATATGCAAAAGCGAAACAAATGATAAGAGCCGCACTAATTATAGACTCTGATACGCGTAGTGGTGATAACCAACGCATAATCATTGGAACACCTTTCCAACCGATTAGGATGATAGAAAGGAAGAAAACAACCTTTTTCAAAATAATCATTGTTAAGCTTACATCACCTGAGCCTAAGAAACTCATGGCAAATGCTAGTAAAATAACAACAAGAATATCATCAAATACAGCTGCTCCCAACATTGTTGTGCTTTCGCGAGTCTTCATTTTTCCTAAGTCACGAAGTGTTTGTACAGAGATACTAACACTTGTTGCACATAGAAGTAATCCTAAAAAGACAGCATTTGCTTGTTCCATACCCATAATTAGTCCTGAAACATAACCACCTACAAATGGAAGAATAATACCGCCAACAGCAACAGCTAAAGATGAATTGCGATTTTCATTTAGTTCTTTTAAATCTGTTTCTAGACCTGCCATAAACATAAGGAGAATAACTCCTACTTGACTTAACTGTGTGAGTAAATCTGAATTGTTAACTAAACCTAATACCGCCGGACCAATTACAATACCAACAATTAATTTCCCGAGTACAGAAGGTTGTCCTAATCTCACACTAATGTCACCAGCAATTTTGGTGCTTAGTAAAATTAACGCAATTTGAAAGAAAAATTCCATCTCATCTCTCCTTTTCATTTTTTGTTTTTATTAAACGATTTCTCGTAGTTTGCCTAATGTACTAATATGTAAAACACATTAAACAAGAGGTCTTTATACGAGTTCTTTTGAACTCGTAATTTGAACCTGTAATAAATATATAATAAATTTCAAGAAAAATCAATGTTAAATCGGAAGATTTTCATGGGGATGATTCATTTTGAATAAGGAATAAATGTCTATATAATGAAGGGGAAGAAAAACAAATTTGTTTTTAATGAATCAATTTATTTGAAAGAAACGGAGTAGAAAATATGTTATTCAATCAACGCTTTACTATTGGAGAAATGGCAAAAATGCATAATATTGCGGAGTCAACATTACGTTATTACGATGAAAAAGGTATTTTTCATCCATCCATTGTTGATCCACAAACAAAGTATCGATATTATACAATCGACCAATTTGCACTTTTAGATACAATTAAATTTTTACGGCAGTTAAATATTTCTTTAAAAGAAATAAAGGAATATATTGATGAAAGAAACCCATCTTATGCCTTAAATTTACTTAAAAAACAACAAGAGATGATGTTAAAAAAACAAAGAGAAATTGAATATGCATTGGCTAAAATGAAGCATAAAATCGATTTGATGAAAGAAGCTACAAAGTCAAAAGCTAATAATGTGACACTTAAAAAATTACCAAAGAGAAAAATTACAGCGTTAGCTATTGCACCAAATATAACGGATGATATGTTTGAATATTATATCCATTCACTCCAAAAAAATATGAAGCAAATAGATGATAGTTTATTTTCAGGAGACCTAGGTGTGACAGTGTCAAAAGAAGGGTTGCTTCAAAATGAATTTCAAGCATATAACAGTGTTTTTATTCTTCTTGATTATATGCCGTTTCAAATTATTACTTCAGATGAAATTAAAGAAGGGATGTTTGCTTGCTCTTATCACCATGGGCCATATGAAAAAACGGATGGAACTTATAAGAAGCTGTTAATGGATATCAAGGAGAAAGGATATGAAGTGTCTGGAGATGCAATTGAGCTCGCTTTAATTGACTGTTCTGTAACGGAGAATCCAGAAGAGCAAGTTACAGAAATACAAATCCCGGTAATAAAAAAGAAGTAAGAGGTTGTATAATAAAAATGTATTTTTAATTCTCACTTGACCTTCAAGTTGCTTGAAGGTTTAAAATGTGAACAGAGAATTGAAAAGGAGCATTTTATTATGGAAACAACTGAGAAATTAAGAGAAAAACCAATGAAAAATTTATTTATATCTTATTTAATACCAGCGGTTCTTGGAATGGTATTAATGTCGGTGAATATTGTAATCGATGCCGTTATGATTAGCAGAGGAGTCGGAGCGAATGGCTTAGCGGGAGTAAACGTTGCTATCCCGGCCTTTTCCATTTTTTTCTCTATATCATTGTGGATTGGAATGGGCGGAGCTACACTATATTCCATAGCATTAGGTGAAAATAAAATAGAGCGAGCGAGATCCATTTTTACTCAGTCTATGACAGTGGCTGTTGTAATTGTTGGTGCTTTAATGGTCATCTGTTTATGGAGAATAGAAGATTTGGCCTATTTATTTGGAGCTAATGAAGTAATCTTACCATATGCATTAGACTATTTAACTGTATTATTAACATTTGGAATGATATACGTATTAGAAAATATTTTAAGTACATTTATACGAAACGACGGAAATCCAAATTTAGCGATGGCAGGACTTGTTGTAACAGCGTTGTTAAATATTGCTTTTGATTATATTTTTATTTTTATTTTTGGCTGGGGTGTAACAGGAGCGGCGGCAGCGACTATCCTGTCAGCAGCAATTGGTTTTCTTGTTTTATTAAGTCATTTCTTTAGAAAAAGTAGCATTTTAAAATGGACGAAATTTCATTTTGAATGGAATACAGTCAAACAAATTATGGTGATTGGTTTTCCAAGTTTCACCGCAGAAATAACAGTAGCGATTGTAACGATTGGTTTTAACATAACCTTTATGAAATATGCAGGAGAATTAGGTGTAGCATCTTACGCAATAGTGAATAGTATTCACTCCATGATGCTATTAGTATTCTTAGGTGTTGGAGCGGCATTGCAACCAATTGCAAGTTTTCATTACGGTGCAAATTTACCTGAACGTTTGAAGGAAGGACTAAACTTTGCAGTCAAAACAGCTATTGTACTTGGATGTGTAGCAATTGTGAGCGGATTATTCTTTGGGAAATACATTATTGGTTTATTTGATGTTCAATCAAAAGAGTTACTGACACTAACTGTAACAGGAATGAGTCTGTTCTTTATTCAATATGTATTTTTTGGTTATAACATTGTATATGGAGAGTATTTCCAATCGGTGAGACAAACAAGAAAGTCTATCTTGATTATTTTGAGCCGCGGTTTATTACTCATTATTCCACTCTTATGGATTATGCCAAAGTTGTTTGGAGTAAATGGAATTTGGCTTGTAATGCCTGTATCTGAAGTGTTAACAGCGATTGTTGTATTTGGGATGAATCGTATTTCTCATCCTGTATCAGTACGAAATGTAGAAAGAGAACATGTGGCTTGATAGAACAATCCCCTTAATCAATTAAGGGGATTTCTTATGTTTTAGACTAAATGCAAAGGAACCATCAGCCTCTTGAACAGAAGCGAATGCAATGTTTTTTATATCTTTAATCCCTTTTTCTAATAATTCATTACGGAGCCATTTCTCATTTTTATGGATTAACTTTAAATTATCATATTGAATGTGCGAATCAACAATGAGTGCAATTGGTAGTCCTGCATATTTGACATTTAAATGTATATCCTTTGGAGTGAGTGGAATAAGTTCTCTTTTAGGTAAAATGCTAATCGCACCATTGGCTTCTAAAATCGCATATTCGATTTCATGTACGCTAGGATATCCTGCTACGCGAAGGTTGGATAACAATTCAGCGATTGGATATCTACTTTTTTTTAGATTTTCAAAAATAATTTCTCCATGTTTAATTAAAATAATGGGATGTCCAAGGATGAAGCGATTCAATTTATTTATTAAGCTTAATTTTGTAATGAAAAGATGGAGACATGTAACTACTAGCATACCTATAATAGCTTGCAAAGCGCCATCAACAGGTATAGCTTGAAAAGCTAAATAGGATAAAAAGATAATTGCTCCAAAATCGTGCGGTGTAAGTTGTGCAAGTGCAGATTTTCCAAGCAGTTTAAGTGATAAGAGAAATAGTAAAAATACGAATGCTACATTACATAAAAAAACAATCAATGTTTACACCCCTTAATGCAAATTCACATTATAAATTGTGTATACCTAATCCAATATTCCCATATTTATTAAAAATATTACTTTTAAAGGTTAATTTAGGGTGTATTGGAAATTTAATCTATAAAAACAACTCCAAGCATATTATGATGGGAGAATAGAAAAAATAGGAGTAAATGTAAATGATAAAGAAGAAAAAGATGATGAAGTATAGTTTAGTTGTGATAATGATTATAGTAGGTTATATAGGATTTTTACAATATAACATTTATAAGCATGGTCATATGGAAGCACCGAACGATGCAGACTACATGATTCTTTTAGGAGCAAAGGTGAAAGGAACAGAGCCTTCTTATTCTTTACAATATCGTATTGATAAAGCAGCGGAATATTTAAAAACACATGAACAAACGATTGTTATTGTATCCGGTGGTAAAGGAAAAGGAGAAGACATTTCAGAAGCACGGGCTATGAAAAAAGGATTAATGAAACAAAGTATTGCAGAACAAAGAATTATAATGGAAGATCGTTCTACAAATACAGATGAAAATATTGAATTCTCAAAGTCTCTTATTCCAGCAAATAAGAAAAAAGGGATGATTGTTACAAATGATTTTCATATGTTTCGGGCCAAAAAAATTGCTGAAAAACAAGGGTTGAAGGTAAATGGACTTCCTGCGAAAACACCTAAATCGATTATTATTCAGTCAAATGTGAGGGAATATTTTGCGATTACACAGTATTGGCTAACGAATCGTATATAGTAATAAATCTTACAAAAATGTAATCTGATTGAAAGGTAAAACGATAGTTCCTAAAGTAGTGAAGTGCCATAATAAAGGTAACAAAAACAACGAAACTTTAGGAGTGAATCGTATGAAAGGCAATAATATTTTATCTTCACTTTGTTATTTTAGTATTTTCTTTGCACCGTTTCTATTCCCAATCATCGTCTACTTTATTGCAGAAGATGATGTGAAATATCATGCGAAAAAGGCATTTTGGACACACATTTTCCCATATGCAATTTTGTTTGGTGGATTGGCATTTTCAGGTGTATTCGGTTTAAGTTTTGGAGAATCCGCAAGTGTTGGAATCGGAATGATTGTAACCTATGTAACTTTTGCAATTGTAGGTATTTATTACTTTGTTTGGAATATTGTTAAAGGTGTTAAAGTGCTGAGAGCAGCTTAAACGATTTATTTTTTCAAGAATGAAAGAGGACGAATGGTTAAAAATTCGTTCTCTTTTTGTATAGGTTTGAAGGGTTCGGCTTTAATTGAGGTGAAAAAAGAGCATATTATATAGAAGTTTTTAGATGGGCATAAAAGTTGTGATAAATGAAAAGGATATGTTAATTTTTCAGTAATAAGAAATAAGGAGGCTTTACTATGAATGAGATGATACATAAAATGGAGCAACATACATCAGTTCGGAAATATAAACAAGAACCAATTCCTAAGAATATAGTGGAAAGAATGGTACAAGCAGCGCAGTATGCAGCATCATCACATTTTGTTCAGGCGTATTCAGTTATGTACGTTACAGATGAAAATTTAAAGGTGCAATTGGCAGAGTTATCAGGTAATCGTCATGTGAAAGATTGCGCGGCATTTTTTGTTTGCTGTGCAGATTTAAAGCGCTTAGAAACAGCATGTGAGAAACATGGAACAGAGATTAAACATGATGGTGCAGAGGACTTTATTGTAGCTACAGTAGATGCATCCTTATTTGCACAAAACTTAGCGCTCGCTGCAGAATCACTAGGATATGGCATTTGTTATATTGGAGGAATCAGGAATAATCCAGAAGAAGTGAGTGAACTGCTCCATTTACCAGATAAAGTATACCCGGTATTTGGGATGACAGTTGGAGTACCTGATGAAAGTCATGCAGTGAAACCGCGTTTGCCAGTTAAAGCGATTTTACATGAAAACGTATATGACGAAAATAAATATGATGAATTACTAGAGGAATATGACCGTACGACTAATGAATATTATAAGGGAAGATCTACAAATCAAAAGGATGTAACATGGACAGGATCAATGAGTGCTTTTATGTCAAAAGAGAAAAGAATGCATATGAAGGAGTTTTTGAGTAAAAAAGGGTTTAATAGAAGATAAGGTAAAAACAAATCTGCATTAGCAGGTTTGTTTTTAGAAGGAGAAGTTTTTTTACTTTCGAATATGTATAAGTGTGTCGAAAGTAAAGGGGCTGATGAAATGAAAAAAGCATTGTTTTTTCTATTTGATGGATTTGCAGAATTCGAAGTGAATCTAGCGAGTTTATTTTTAAAGAGTAAGGGATTTGAAATTGTCACAGCAAGTGTAGATAATGCGACTGTTACAGGAGAAGGAGGTTTCCAGTGTAAACCGCATATTTCCATAGATGGCATAATTGCAAAAGAGTATGAGATTTTAATTGTCCCCGGCGGAGAGATCTTTCATCATCTAGAAAATCCTAAGTTATTATCGCTTGCCCGGGAGATAAATGAACAAAATAAATGGTTAGCTGCTATTTGTGCAGGAACCGCTTTATTACAAGCAGCTGATGTGTTGCAAAATAAAAGATTTTCAACTTCTTTAACACCAGAAGTGGAGAGTCTAGCACATCTCCATGAGTGGAAGTATAAACAAAGTACAGATGTAACAGTGGATGGGAAAATCATTACAGCAGTTGGCTCTGCTTATGTCGAGTTTGCAGCTGAAATCATTAAACAACTCAATTTGTTTGATGAGGGAGAAGAGAAAGAAACACTCCTGTATTTTAAAAACATAAAAGAATTAAGTAATAAGACCTTAGCGTAGCTGAGGTCTTATTTTATGAAAATATTTCTAATTTTTCATTGACGTTTACATTGTAAGTTGTTAATATACTGAATAATTTTGCAAAATTATAAAATTGATTCGATAGAAATCGAATCAAAGAGAGGGGAATTTATGTTGCGAGTTACATCATGGTTTGAACGACATGTCAAAGTTGTATATTCACCATTTCGCGAAATGTTATTAAGCTTACATGTTTTATCTAATCCTACCCATCATGTAAAACGATTAGAGTGGGCAGAAAATGTATTAAATCAGATGGATCAGGAGGAAAAAGAAATATTATATGAGATTAATGAGAAAAGCGATGACTGGTTACATTTTATAGATTGGTGCTCTGAGTTTCAGGCTGAAGTCTATGTTGAAGAAGGGATTGAAAAATTACGAGTAACGGATACAAAAGGCTTTCAATCATTTTTTCCTAAGCTAGAGAAAGAATTAGTTTGTAATTTTTTATATCAATATCATCAGCGCTATTTTGCACGAGAGTTATTTCAAATAGAACCATGGCTAGAACGATCTGTATATGATGTGAAAGAAACAATCAAACAAAACCCGTTGTCCCTTTCTAAAAACTTGCATCCGAGATTTTTAATTGATGAAAAGGAAATAATCTTTTTAAAAGCCCGTACTTGGCAATATCGTTATGAGGATTTATCAGCAATTACATTATATCCATCAACTTTTGTCGCACCTCATTTACTAATAGATAATCTTATTTCTACTCATATAAAAGTCTATTATGAGGTGGAAATCGCATCGTCGTATACAGATGAAGTACCAAAGGATCTTTTGCGAATTCTACAAGCGATATCAGATGAAACGAGATTAAAAATGCTAAGAGATTTATCCTTTCAATCTTTTTGTACACAGCAATTAACAGAGCGGTATAGTCTTACAAAGTCAACGGTTTCCAATCATTTAAAAATGTTAGAGTCTACAGGTCTTATACAAAAGGAACGAAAAGGTTATTACGTATTTTATAAAACAAATCGAGAACGATTAGAACAAATTCGTGTTGATTTAGATCAATTTATGGATTTCCCAATTGTTCAAAAATTAGAGGAGGGGAGAACATGTGGCTAACGTTTATGGCTACATTTCGTCGTGATTTCTATACGATGCGTAGAGCGTACCCATGGTCATTTTTTTTAGGGCATATTTTAACTGGTGTATATATCGTATTGTTTGCTTATCTAACATATCATTTTATGTTTCAAGGAAAGTTAGATGCTAATTTTGCAAAGTTAGGGAAGACTGATGATTATCTTTCGTACGTTATATTAGGAGCTGTTTTTTATTCATTTTCTGTTTCTCTATTAATGATTGTGAGCCGAACATTGATAACCGAACTGCGTGAAGGGACGCTGGATGTTTTATTATTAACGCCATCATCTCGGCAAGGTTATTTTCTAGGAGCAGCTGCGCAAGGGATATTGCGTGTGGGACTTGAATTTATCACGATTTTTATTTTTGGTTTGTTTTTTGGATTACAGTTTCGAGAAATAAATATGATACCAGTGGTATTTTTATTATTTATTTTCTTTTTTGCTATATTCGCTCAAGCACTAATGTTGGGGGCTTTTATGCTCTATTTTCGTGATACATATTTAACACAAAATACATTGTTTATTTTTATGAGCCTTGTCAGTGGTGTGTTTTTTCCAGTAGGTTATCTTCCTACATTTTTACAGCCTATGAGTGTATTGATGCCGCTCTCACATGGTTTATCAGCATTTCGATTGTGCATGATTGAAGGTGGGAATTTAGCTTCCATACAAATTGAACTTATGTGGTTATTGGGATTAGGAGTTGCGTATTTTATTGCGGGTGTATATGCGATGAAGCGAATGGAAAAGTATGTGATTGAAAAACATTTTGCATAGGAGGGCTTATTATGATACAAGCAAAACAACTTGTAAAGCGGTATGAGTTAAAAGAGAAAGTAGGTTTTTTTCGTAAAAAAAGAAGAGTAGTTGAAGCAGTAAATGGACTAGATTTAACAATTCAAAAAGGAGAGATTGTAGGATTGCTAGGTGTGAACGGGGCTGGGAAGACAACAACGATTAAAATGTTAGCAACGCTTCTTGAACCAACTTCGGGTGCTATTGAAATTGATGGTATAGACAGCACAATGCAAGATTTACTTGTAAAGAAAAAGATCAATATGATTGCAGGTGGTGAACGCATGTTGTATTGGCGTTTAACAGGTAAAGAAAACTTGCAGTATTTTGGAAGTTTGTATGGATTAAAAGGAGCCGAATTAGAGGAACGTATTCAGTTTCTCCTTGGTCAAGTAGAGCTCAAAGAAGCTGCTAATACACCTGTAGAACGATATTCAAAGGGAATGAAGCAGCGTTTGCAAATCGCAAGAGGTCTTATTAATGATCCAGATTATTTATTTCTTGATGAACCAACATTAGGACTTGATGCACCTGTAGCGAAAAAGCTGAGAGAAATGGTATATCGATTGGCGAAGGAACAAAATAAGGGTATTTTGTTAACGAGCCATTATCTTGAAGAAGTAGAGGAACTTTGTGATCACCTTTATATTATTGAAAAAGGACGACTTCTTTATG
>Ga0102589_1000814_pt1 | contig 51875 bp, 53 predicted proteins | sample AraplaMF_Col_mLB_FD_76858 | JGI IMG/M metagenome (GOLD analysis project Ga0102589, IMG submission 76858) | Arabidopsis root microbial communities from the University of North Carolina, USA - plate scrape MF_Col_mLB | ecosystem: Host-associated > Plants > Roots > Endosphere | place: USA...
TCGTAATACGAGGTCCAACTCATACTGTTCATTTCGCTTGCGAGCAATAGGCGTAATCGTATTATGTGGCACACCGTCTGTATGTGCGTAAATATGAACAGATGAATCGCTATATTGCTTCCATTTTCCCAAAATGTAATCGGCTACATTTACTAATAAATTAGAATCCTTACCTTTTAGGCGAATAACCGACATGGGCCATTTCACTACCGAACATTGAATCCCCGGAAATCTATCCAATTTAAATGCATAATCATCTGCTGCTTTTGCCATCGCAAACTCATATTTACCACCTTGATAATGATCATGTGATAAAATAGACCCGCCTACAATAGGTAAATCAGCATTGGAGCCAATAAAATAATGAGGGAACCGTTTCACAAAAGAAAGTAATCTTCCGAAAGCTTGGCAATTTATTTCCATATTCCGATGCATTTCTGCTAGCACAATGCAATGTTCGTTATAGTACACATAAGGAGAATATTGTAAGTACCATCGCTCTCCTAATAATTCCATTCGAATCATTCTATGGTTAGAGCGTGCTGGATGGCCAATTCTGCCCACATATCCTTCATTTTCAATACAAAGCAAACATTTCGGATAATCCGTATTTTGTATTACGTTTTCGTTTACAATTTCCCTTGGATCTTTTTCCGGTTTAGATAAATTGATCGTAATGTCCAATTCTCCATACTCTGTATTAGCTTTATAACTAATATTTTTTTGAACACGCTTCGTTTGAATATAGTTGCTTATTCGACTTAATTCATAAAAATAATTGGTTGCATATTCTGGATGACACTCATAATGTTGATAGAAACATTGATTAATAGTCGATGGTTTTGACATGAAGCAGTTCATAATTTGATTCGCTAATATTTCTCTATTGTGAGAATGACCATCGATAATTCCTTGTTCACTCGCATACTGAACTAAATCTTCTAGTAAATCTGTTATTTCTTTTTCTTCCGCTTTACTTTTTTGCATTTCAAAACGCTCTAAATGAAGAAGGTGAAGAATTTGATTTCTTATATAAATTCTATCTTCTCTTTCGATAAACCGAAGTGAACATGCCCGTTTTATAAGTTGCTCAATGACTTGATAAACATTCATGATACTTTCCCTCCGCTGAATCGTTATATCCATTCGGATTATTTTCATACCCATCCTAAACATCTATAAAGAGAAATAAAATAGTTATACATTAACTGTAACTACTACATTGAAGTTTGCTCTATTAATTGCTATACAAGCACAGGAACTAATGTAATATGCCATTTATTGCATGGCCTCTTTCTGTAATTCTCTTGCCCCATCCCCAATCTCGGCAACATAAAATGTCGCTTCGTAACCGATGGTGTCTCTATATTTTTGTCCAACGTTACAAATAAATTGATCCGTATATTCTTTCTCAACGATCACAATCCCACAACCACCAAACCCTGCACCTGTCATGCGTGCTCCTATAACCCCTTCTTGTTTCCAAGCTGATTCAACCAATGTATCTAGTTCTCGTCCTGTCACTTCATAATCATCACGTAAAGAACAATGAGATTCATTCATCAATCTTCCAAATTCTTTTATATTATTTTCTTTTAACTCTTTTACAGATTGCAATGTTCGACAGTTTTCATACACAACATGTTTAGCCCGTTTTCTTAAGCTCTCTTCCTTAATTACATGCTTATATTGTTCAAACATTTTTTCAGTTAGTTCTCCTAAGGAACCTACATCAATTACCTCTTGCAAATTTGCAAGCGCCTGTTCACATTCCATTCTTCTCTCATTATATTTAGAAGCAGTAAGCTCTCGACGCTTGTTCGTATTCATAATAATGATATTGTAGTTATCCAACAGCAGTGGCGCATACGTAAAATTCAGTGTTTGACAATTCAACAACATCCCATATCTTGCTTTTCCCATCCCAATAGCAAATTGATCCATAATGCCACTATTTACACCGATAAAATAATTCTCCACCTTTTTACCAATTTTAACTAATTCTATACGATCTAATTCAAATTGGAATAATCCTTCCATCGTTACTCCTGTTACAAGCTCAATAGAGGCAGATGATGACAATCCCGCACCGTTTGGAATATTTCCATAAAACATAATGTTAATTCCTGAATCAATGCTATATCCAGCTTCTATGAGATAACGAATCATACCTTTTGGATAATTCGCCCACTCATGTTCTTGCTTATAATCTAAATCCTGTAAAGAAAATGAAATAACACCCTTTTCGGGGAAGTTCAATGAATAGGCACATATTAACGCATCATCTCGCTTGCTTGCTAACGCATACGTGCCGAAAGTAATGGCACATGGAAACACATTTCCTCCGTTATAATCAGTATGCTCTCCAATCAAATTAATCCGACCAGGCGCAAAGAAAGTACGATACTCCTCTTGATGAAATATTTTCTTAAAGTTCTCCATTAACTGGTTATGTATCATCTAAAGGCCCCCTTATGTAATACGAACTAAAAAGTTTTTCCATTCTAACTCCGAATTCATTCTACAAAAAATAAAGACTTATTATCTTTTTACTAAAAAAAATCAAAAAAGTCAAAATTTTTTCAGTAAAAAACTGCATCTTTTTTGTACATATTTTAGTAAAAAATACCACATAATTTTACTTTGCAGTTTAAAATGGATTACATATAATAATTCAATCTCTCATAATTGGTTTAATCGCGCAGAAAATCCTCTGAATTTTTATTGATTAACTCCCCTAAGATGTTCTTGAGACTATAAAAAGCTCCCTGTTTTTATACAGGAAGCTTTTTGATTCTTCTCTAACGCATACCGTTTTTTTACTTAGTTTACCTCAATCGGCTTCTGGACAATAAACCAATAACAAAGCGCCCCGCATCCAGCAATAATTCCACCAGAAATAAATGCTAACGCATACGAACCTGTTGTATCAGCTGGATGCACATCTAGTTTTGGATTTATTCCCCTCTCATCATTCATCCTCCCTTTTTGAACAAAAAATAGACATATATTTTTGTAGAAAAAATAGACATATATTTTTGTAGAAAAAATAGACATATATTTTTGTAGAAAAAAAGGATATGGTATCCATATCCTTCTCTCGAGCTACTCCAAATTCACCCAAATGCTCTTCACTTCCGTATAATTATCAAGCGCATACGAACCCATTTCACGGCCGATACCAGATTGTTTATATCCTCCAAATGGCGATGCGGCATTTTCTAAATTATAACTATTGATCCACACTGTACCTGCTTTTAATTGATTCGCAACTTTATGCGCTGTTTTTACATTTTCTGTCCATACACCAGCCGCTAAACCGTACGGTGTATTATTTGCTCGTTCAATGACTTCTTCTATCTCATCAAAAGGTAAGATAGAAACAACTGGGCCAAAGATTTCTTCTTGCGCAATTTTCATATTATCCGTTACATCTGCAAATACAGTAGGCGCCACGAAATATCCTTTTTCAAATTCCTTCACGCCGCCCGCTATAAGTTTTGCGCCTTCTTCTATTCCGCTCTTAATGTAGCTAAGTACACGTTCTTGTTGCTTCTTCGATACGAGAGGTCCCATTTCTGTTTCAGGATCTAATCCATGTCCTACTTTCACTTCATTCGCCATTGTTCCTAATTCACTAACGACTTTTTCATAATGCTTTCGATGAACAAATACGCGTGAGCCTGCGCTACAATTTTGGCCATGGTTATACATAATGCCGTTAAATGCCCCAGGGATTGCTTTTGAAAGATCAGCATCTTCTAAAATAATATTTGGTGATTTCCCGCCAAGTTCTAATGTGACGTGCTTTATCGTTTCCGCTGCTTTACGCATAATCCCTTTTCCAATAACAGTTGATCCTGTGAAAGCAACTTTATTGATATCCGGATGATTCACAATCGCTTCACCAGCACCTCCGCCAAAACCAGGAACAAAATTGACTACACCATCTGGGAATCCAGCTTCTTTAAATAACTGCGCTGTATATAGAAGAGAGAGCGGCGTTTGCTCTGCTGGTTTCAAAACAATTGTACAACCCGTTGCAAGTGCTGCCCCTAACTTCCAAGCAGCCATTAATAATGGAAAGTTCCACGGAATAATTTGTCCGACAACGCCAATTGGTTCATGGCGTGTATAGTTTAAATATTCCGGTGAAATTGGGATTGTTTGCCCAAGAATCTTTGTTGCCCATCCCGCATAATAACGGAAATGATCAACTGTCCCAGCAATATCATCTTCAAGCGCCTGTTTATATGGTTTTCCATTGTCTAGTGCCTCAAGCTGCGCCAGTTCTTCTTTATTCTCATCGATTAAATCTGCAAGCTTGTAAATCAAGTGCGCCCGTTCTGCTGCACTTATTTTTGACCAAGTTCCTTCTTCAAACGCTTTACGAGCAGCTTTCACTGCAAGATCCACATCTTCTTCTCCTGCCTCACATACGACAGCAAGTACTTCCTCTGTTGCTGGATTCCAAACGTTAAATGTTTTTCCACTTACTGCTGGAACGAATTTCCCATCTATAAATAATTCCTTTTTCCCTTCCAGGAACGCTTGAACTTTTGGTTTTAAATCTTGGCTTGTCTTTAGCATACTCTCTCTCCCTTCTTATTTTTGTAATGTTAATAGGTTTTCTAAAATTCCTTGTAACTTTTGATCTTCTTCCTCTGTTAATGGCAGACGTGGTTTGCGAGACGGACCACCAGTTTGCCCTTTTAAATCCATTACTCTCTTAATGATTTGAACATACTTCCCTGATTCTTCAATAAAACTACATAACGGTAAAATTTTATCGTATAGCTCCCAAGCTCTCTCTAGTTCCTTATTTTGCACCGCATCAAATAGTTCCGTTACAAGTTTTGGCACCGCATTACCTGCAACTGAAATCCACCCTGTTGCGCCAACTAAAAAAGATTCTAATACTAAATCATCCGCACCGCAGAATGTTTCAATATCCCCTTTTCCTTTTCTTGTAATATCACGAACTTTGCGAATATCACCGCTTGATTCTTTTACATGCGTAACATTCTCTACATCACGACCGACGCGAAGAATCGTTTCTGTGCTAATATCAACACCAGATGTAAATGGATTATTATAAATCATAATTGGAAACTGAACGGATTCCGCTACTGCTTTAAAGTGTTCATAAATCTCTTCTTCTTTTGGGTGAGCGTAATATGAATTAATAAGTAATGCACCACTCGCACCCGCTCTCTCCGCTTGCTGCGTATATTCAATCGCTTCTTTTGTCGTTTCAGCCGCCGTTCCGACAAGAAGCGGAATACGCCCGTTAATTTGCTCCACCGCTGTTTCCACAACTTTAAAACGCTCTTCCTTCGTTAAACTGACAAACTCTCCCGTACTCCCGTTAACAACTAAACCTGCTACACCTTCTTGAATGAAGTGCTCAATATTTTGTTTCAAACCTTCCCAATTAATCTCTTCGTTTTGATTCATCGGTGTAATAATAACTGGATATGCCCCTTTAAATGTTTGATACATGTTTCTTCCTCCCATCACTGAATTTAACTAAGGATAAAACAAATTGAAGTGTCACTTCAATTTGTTTCGTAAAAAAAACGCAATTCATATCATCTATACACTTAGGGTCATTATAATGCAGAAAAAATAAATTTACAATATACCTATCTAATTTTTCTGAATTTTTTTAATGATAATTTGCAAAACTCAAAACTTTCCTTTACACTTCTTTCATAAGAAAAATTCTATCCAATACTTTATTCGAGGGATTGTCATATGTACGAAAATATCGGAAACAAAATTAAAGCTCTTCGCTTAGAAAAAAGAATGACCTTAAAACAAGTCTCTGAAAAAACAAATCTATCTATTAGTTTTATCTCTCAAGTAGAACGCTCGAAATCTTCTATTACACTAGAATCTTTGAAAAAAATATCAGAAGCACTTCATATCAGTCCTAGCTATTTTTTCGCAGCAGAGCAAAAAACAAATACAAATATCATACGCCGCGGTCTGCAAAATGAAGAACATGTAAATTACTCTCATTTTGTTTACACGAATCTTTCTGGAAATGTTTCAAACCCACATTTCGAACCGATTTTAGTGACGCTTCATCCTGGTGAAAAAAAAGGAAATCCTTATTCTCACAATGGTCAGGAATTCGTATTTGTACTAGAGGGTGTACTCACCATTCTATTAGAAAACGAGGAGCATGATCTACATCCTGGCGACAGCATTCATATGGAATCTGCTACACCACACAATTGGTTTAATCATACGGAAAAGCCAGCTAAATTTTTGTTTGTGAGCTCGCCCCCTATGTTCTTTCAAAAGTAACTGTGCCTTCTCATCTATCGTCGCTTCGATAAGAGATGACATACACATGGACTAAAAGAGCTGCCTTTTCACAGGCAGCTCTTTTTCATCTATTAACCAAATACTTTCCCAAGTTCATCTTTATCTTGGCTTAACCAGAAATTCATTAGGCGTTTTGCTCCTTCTAAATCATGAAGCTTTGCTTGACCGCATTGTGTTTCATTTGCAGCTGGAATTTCTGTAATTTGAACCGCATCTTTTAATGTAAGTTCTAATAAATCAATGACCTCACGAACTGTTGGCGTACCACTTACAACAAGATAATATCCTGTTTGGCAACCCATTGGTGAAATATCGATAATATCGAAATGCGGATAACGATCAATATATTTACGTAAATTAAATGCTAGTAAGTGTTCTAACGTATGAATCACATCTGGCTTCATCGCTTGTTTATTCGGTTGGCAGAAACGAATATCAAATTTATTCACAATACCGCCATTACCCACTTTATGAACACCACAATGTCTTACATAAGGTGCCTTTACAATCGTATGATCTAATTCAAAGCTTTCTACTGATGGCATAATACATCTCTCCCGCTTTCAATTTAATTCCGTTATATCCAATATGATATAACGGAAATCCGAATTAGTAAAGCATTATGTATAGCCGTGCTATAATACTAGAAGAATATGCTGAAAAGGAGACGGTTATGAAACAGATTTTTATAGGTATCATACGCTTTTATCAAAAATTCATTTCCCCGATGACACCACCTGCATGCCGCTTTTATCCAACCTGTTCGCATTATGGATTAGAAGCCTTTCAGAAACACGGCGCTTTCAAAGGATTTTGGCTAACGCTAAAACGTATATTAAAATGTCATCCTTTTCATCCAGGAGGATTTGATCCAGTCCCAGATAAAAAGGATGACAGAGTAAATTCTTAAGCTTCGTAGCCGTTCACAACAAGATCTAATTTCCCTGTATCAGGGTGAATCACAAGACCATGAACCGGTACTTCGGCTGGAAGTAATGGATGGTTACGAAGTACAGAAACGCTATGTTCTACACTTTCTTCTACACTAGAGAATCCTTGTAAGAATTTCTCTAAATCGATTCCAGAATAGCGAAGTGTATCTAATTTTTCTTCTGAAACGCCTCGCTCTCTCATCTTTTCAATTGTGCTGCTCGCCTGTATTTTTGCCATACCACAATCATGGTGACCAACAACACATACTTCATCTGCACCAAGCTCATATACAGCAACTAAAATACTACGCATAATACTTCCAAATGGATGTGAAATAACAGCGCCCGCTACTTTAATAATTTTCACATCGCCATTACGCATATTCATTGCTTTTGGCAATAATTCAACAAGGCGTGTATCCATACAAGAAATAATTACCATCTTTTTGTTTGGAAATTTCCCAGACTCATACTCTTCATATTTTCTCTCTTCAACGAATTTTTCATTATACTGCAAAATCTCTTCTAATGACTTCATAGCAAAAAGACCCTCTTTTCTTTTATATAGTCTACATACTCAGTGTACCAAAATCTAAAAAATCCCAAAAGGATATTACTTTATTGCAAATATATAATTTTTCAGACAACCGACATAATTTCTTCATAATATACACACAGCTCTGTAACAACTGTCCCATACTTTGCTCACATTTTCACTATAAACTAGATGTAGATAATGTTAAAAAGGAGTGAAACTTTATTATGTCCGACGTTCTGTTACTGAGTCGTTTTCAATTTGCAATTACTATTTTTTATCACTTTTTGTTTGTACCACTCACAATCGGACTTGTTATTTTAGTAGCGTGTATGGAAACACAATATGCACGCACATTAAACCCAACTTATCGAAAAATGGCGAATTTCTGGGGTAAGCTATTTACGATAAACTTCGTCATGGGTATCATAACCGGTATTACGATGGAGTTCCAATTTGGGACAAACTGGTCAGAGTACTCAAAATACATGGGAGATATCTTCGGATCACCACTCGCAATCGAAGCGCTTGTTGCTTTCTTCTTAGAATCTACCTTCATGGGAATTTGGTTATTCGGTAAAGATAAAATCTCACCCAAGTTCCGTGCTTTTTGTATGTGGATGGTTGCACTTGGAACAAATATTTCCGCGCTTTGGATCATTACAGCAAATGGCTTTATGCAAAACCCTGTTGGCTACGTAGTGCGTAATGGCCGCGCTGAATTAAATGATTTTTGGGCACTTGTTACCAATCCATATGCATGGCATATGTTCTTCCATACAGTTGTTGGTTGTTATATCGTTGGTTCTTTCTTCGTTATGGCAATCAGTGCGTATCATTTATTACGTAAAAACGAGGTGGAGTTCTTTAAAAAGTCATTTAAATTTGGTTTAGTTTTAGGATTATTAGCAGCAACTGCAACACCTTTCATCGGTCACCAATCTGGTGCTTTCGCTGCAAAAATGCAACCTGCAAAAGGTGCTGCGATGGAAGCAGTTTGGGAAACTGGTAAAGGTCAAGGCTTCTCAATCATCCAAATTCCCGATGTGAAGAATGAGAAGAACTTCGAATTATTTACAATCCCAAAACTCGGCAGCTTCTTCTATACAAACTCATTTGATGGAGAAATTGTCGGTTTGAAAGATATCCCTAAAGAAGATCGTCCGAACGTAAACCTTGTTTACTATAGCTTCCGTTTAATGGTTGCACTTGGCGTATTCTTCATGGCACTCACTTGGTTTGGTTTCTATTTAAACCGAAAAGGAAAACTAGAAAACTCAAAACGTTTCTTAAAAATTACAATGTGGTCTGTCTTACTTCCATATGTTGCGATTAACGCTGGATGGATTGTTGCTGAAGCAGGTCGCCAGCCATGGACGGTATACAAATTGATGCGCACAGCTGAAGCTGTCTCACCAATTTCCGTCCCGCAGATTTGGTTCTCATTAATTAGTTTAGTATTGTTCTACACATTGCTCTTAATCGCAGATGTATACCTCATGCTGAAGTTCGCGAAAAAAGGACCAGCAGCATTGGAAGAACCTACTAAGGGAGGTGTAGCTCATGTCTCATGATATGCTTGCAGTTATTTGGTTCGGTTTATGGGGCGTGATTTGGACAGTTTACTTCATTCTCGATGGTTATGCACTCGGTAACGGAATGATTTTCCCGTTCGTTACGAAAGATCGGAAAGAACGAAATCAAATGCAAGAAGCAATCGGACCGTTCTGGGGCGGTAACGAAGTATGGTTAATTACAGCGGGCGGTGCAACATTTGCCGCCTTCCCAATCACATATGCAAATATGTTTAGCTACTTATATACACCATTGTTTTTAGTATTACTTGCTCTTTTTGCTCGTGCAGCAGGGCTTGAATTTATGCATAAAGATGATTCACCAATTTGGCAAAGTACTTGTAAATGGGCATTTGCAATTGGTAGTTTCCTCATCGCATTCTTATTCGGTGTTACATTTGCAAACCTATACTATGGACTGCAAATCGGAAAAGATGGTTATGAAGGAACATTACTTAGCTTATTAAATCATTACGGTATTTTAGGTGGTCTTTTCTTCACAGCAATCTTTGTCGTATCCGGTGCACTTTGGGTCATGATTAAGACAACTGGTGAAGTATCAGATCGTGCTTATAAAATCGCAAAACCATTTTCAATGGCAGCTGCCATCATTTTAGCCATCTTCTATGTGGCAACTGCAAACCGTACAAACTTGTTCCAAAACTTTACGGAGTATCCTGTACTATTCATTCTTCCAGCGCTTGCAATGTTAATGAGTGTCCTGGCAATTATTATGGTTTACAAACATAAAATTGGTCTCGCATTCACATTTGTTTGTCTAACAATCGCAATGTTTATGACAACTGGATTTGCAGGTATGTTCCCAAGAATGTTACCATCACGTATTAATGATGCATACAGTACAACGTTATACCAAGCAGCAGGAAGTGAATTAAACTTAAAAATTATGTTCTTCGTCGCAATGGTAATGGTACCAATCGTTATTGGCTATCAATTGTGGAGCTACACAATCTTTAAAGAAAAAATTCACAAAGACTCTGCGAAAGGGTATCACTAAAATGAAAAAAGACGCTCAAAATGAGTGTCTTTTTTCATTTTAGTGATACGTATGATTTTCACTAAGATGTTAAGCCTCTAATTTAACAATCTTGCTAAAGAGGAATGACCAACAGTTTTTATTGAAATTGTATTATATAACGTATACAACAATTCTATACAATTTTACATATTACGTTTAAAGCGTAGTTAGTATTACTTGATCATCCTTATCATTATCATACACATCTGTAGCACTAATTCCATTAAAAGCTTTCACAGAAAATCCTACATTAGACGATCCAGAACCGTTATATGCTTTCGTTTGTTCGATTGGATGTACATTATATTTATCACCTAAATTAATGGTCCCATTGCAGTTTTCAATAACTACACCATCGATAACAGCAGGCATACTATCACTCACTTTCATTATGTTATTTTCAGTTTATGAAAAGAGCCTAAAAAAATAGCATGTTTACAGTAAAAAAGATATTCTACAACATTTAACTACGTTATTTATAAAATGTAATATATAATAAATGAGGCCATTATTCATAAAAAAATTGAGGTGTTTACAAAATTGATGTTTTTTGGAAGTATTACGCTTATTTTATTCCTTATTTTTCTATTCTTTTATGTAAAAGATCCCAGAAGCTTATTAATCGGATTTCTATTCAATTTATTCTTTTGTTCATCCCTTATCCTTTTCCTTTATTTAGGTCTCAGCTCGAATAATGGGATACTTAGATTCGTTGCAATCATACCATTTTTAATTATTCTTTTTATGTTATCCTTTGGTATATTCGCTTTAATGATTGGACTATTTCTTAATGCAAGAATCTTGATGAGAAAAGAAGGCCGACGTTTTTCTAACTGTTTAACTTTGATTGCTGGGTTAGGTATTTTATGCACTATGCTATTCTCACTATTGGATCCAACACGATTTTTATCTCCTCATTTCCAGCCGATCTTTACAGGAGTATTTTTCATTAGTGTCTATTTCTTTTTCCATATATCAACTTTCTTAACAGCTTATTTTCTGTATCAATTTAACAGACCACGGCGTAATCAAGATTTCATTATCGTTCTTGGCAGTGGATTAATTAACGATAAAGTACCACCACTTTTAGCAAGTCGAATTAATAAAGCAATTGATTTTTACTGGAAACAGGCTGCTGTCACTACTCCGCCCACAATCATTTTTTCTGGTGGACAAGGACCAGATGAAAATCTTCCTGAAGCTGAAGCGATGCAAAAGTATGCTGTTGAAAAGGGTATTCCGATTGAACATACCATACAAGAAAATCGTTCCGTCAATACGTATCAAAACATGCTCTTCTCAAAACAAATTATGGATTCATTAAAAGACAAGTATAAGAGCATCTTTACAACGAACAACTTTCATCTATTCCGCGCTGGCTTATATGCAAAGCAAGCTGGATTAAATAGCCAAGGAATCGGTTCCAAAACTGCTTTCTATTACTGGCCAAATGCGATGATTCGAGAATATATTGCAATCGTTGTAATGAGTCGGAAGCGTCATATGAGGGTCGTAGGAGTTATTTTAGGGTTCGCTGTCTTTTTATCAGCCATGAGCTTTTTATTTAGTTAATTTATACCAGAAAAGCCATCCTTTCGAAAAAGGGTGGCTTTTTTAGTTTTCATACAGCCTTAGGAACGGATCGATAATTGATTACATGTAAAAAAAGCATCAATGATAGGCGATCTTTCTTTAAATGCTAAATGAATATAACGATATTGTTTTTGCTTTAACTTTTTCATTTCAATATCTTTATGTGACTTAAAAAATAATTCTGGCCCCATTGTAATCCCGATATTTTGTGATACCATATTAACAATCGTTTCACAATTTAGTACCTCTAATATGATATTGGGACATACTTGGTGATCAGATAAATTTTTTATTACTAATGGCTGATACGGCCCTTTTGGCATAATAAAGTCCATTCCATCAACTTGCCTAATATCAATTACTTTTTGATTCGTTAACGGATGATTTTTCGGTAATCCTAATACGATTTCATCTTTGCTAACTGGGATTGATTGTATTTGTTTTTTTACATCTGATTCTAAAATAAACCCTATGTCCACTGTGCCATTATCAATCCACTCGATTACTTCTCCATATGTACCCTCAAATAATAAAACTTTAATACCCGAGTAACTCTGTTTAAGATGTAATAACATAGGCGGTAATATTTGTGATGCTGCACTTGTAAACGCCCCGACTTTGAGCGTACCCTCCAATCTCTTATTTTGTATAGATACTTCTTGTTTAATCGCCGCTTCGCTCTTCAATACATTTTGAATATGTGGAAAAATACGATTTGCAAACTCGGTTCTTCTAATTTCAGCCTGCTTATTTCTGTGTAATAAAGGATGACCAAACTCTCTTTCTAAACTAGCAATCGCATGACTCACAGCTGATTGTGTCATGTTTAATTGCTCTGCCGCTCTAGTAAAATTCCCTAACTCTACTACTTTTTGAAACACTTCATATCTAGCTATAGTCATGAGTTTTACTCATACCCTCCATTCAAAATATGAATTTCCCTAATTTTATTATACTCGTTACGATAAAAATAGACCAATTCATCTAAGGGAGGATTCACTTTGAGCAAAATATTATTATTAACTTTTGGAATGTTTGCATTAGGAGTAGATGCTTATATAATGGCAGGCATTTTGCCCCAAATTGCTGATGATTTTCATGTTTCAATTGGAACAGCTGGGCAAACCGTAGGCATATTCACAATTTGTTATGCGATTGCAGCTCCTTTGTTTGCTACATTTATGAGAAAAGCGAATACAAAACATACGTTATTAGCAGCATTATTCCTTTTTACACTCTCGAACTTTATCACCGCTGTTACCCATCAATTTATTGTTCTATTAATTTCTAGAGGAATAGCCGGCATAGGCGCAGGTATATACGCGCCATTAGCATCAGCTGCTGCTGTTACATTCGTTTCTGAAAAACAAAAAGGAAGAGCTTTAAGTACCATTTTACTTGGAATGAGCGCCGGAACTGTAATTGGTGTTCCATTCGGTATATATATTGCATCAGCTTATGACTGGCGCATGGCAATGTGGTTTATCGTTACCGTTGGGGTAATCGGGATATTTGCTCTCTTTGCTAAATTCCCTATGATAGAATCTAGCCCTTTGCCGACATTAGAAGAGCGGCTAAGTATGTTCAAAAACAAAAAAACTTCACTTGTCATGCTTATCACCATGATATTAAGTTTTTGCAGTTTAGGCTTGTATACATACTTAGATACCATCGTTGTTTCATATGGATTTCAGAAGTCGATCCTCTTTATTTGGATGTGGGGTATCGGCGGGATTGCAGGAAGTTTTGTAATTGGATTGATAATAGATTGGTATAAGAAACCAAAGATCGTATTAATGTACTTAATGTGTATCATGTTTTTCTCATTTATATTTATGAGTCTTTTCCATGGAAGTGCCGTATTATTGGCCCTTTGTTTAATCCTTTGGGGTGGTACCGGATGGGCAACACTCGCTACTCAACAAAAAATACTTTTAGAAATTAGCCCAGAGCATGCAACCATTTCAATTGCCTTACTGAGCTCGATCAATTATTTTGCTGGCTCAATAGGCACAATGGCAAGTGGAGTATTTTTAGAGGAGGGCGTAGACCCTATCAATTTACCTTATATATTAGGTGGAATATTACTTTTGGCTATCGGAGGACAGATTCTGTTTATAGGTAAGGAAATTGTAAAATAGGCGTAAATAATCATAAAAAATCCCAAGAAGCATCTACTCTGCTCCTCGGGATTTCCTTTATCTTCTCTTCGTAATTTTCCCTGAACCGCCAACCCTTGTTTTAGGGGGAGACGTATTCTTCGGCGGGCTTTTAATCGATGATTTCGGTTTTACATCAGATTCAGTAGAACCGCCTGGTGATTTGATAATCTTTCCCTTATTCTCTGTAGACGGCGGAACCGTTTTAGTTTCTTTTTCTATAATGCTTCCTTTATCTCCTACAGAGGTCTTTGGATCTACTTTATCACTTCTCTTAATAATAGAACCTTTACCTTGCTTTGTAATAGGCGGCGGTGTCTTCTTCTCTTCTTTCGTAGGCGGTCTTTCTGGAATAACCGGTTTATGATTTTTCCGATCTGTATATCCGCGGTAATCACCATGATACGATTTACGTGAATCAAATATATCGTCTAATATACTTGCCAAAATATAACCTTGTAAGAAAGATGGCTGGTAATTTTGGCGCACATATTCTGTATTACTTATTTCAATAATGGTATCTGATGGTTTTTCTTTATCCTTTTGCAAATTATACATTTTGTCAGGATAAACGAGAAACATCTGGTTTTCATCTTCTTTAGACGCTTGCTTGGGCTTATTTTCATCAATCAGTTCTTTTGCAATCTCTGGAACTGATTTATTGGCAGCCCTATATACATATGACTCTTGCTTACCATCTTTTGCAACGGATTCTAACGGGTAACGGTCCTGAATCGATTTCTCATTTTGACACCCTGATAATGTAAACCCAGCAATTACAAGTAACGTAACAATGGCAAGGATAGGGATGAAGAACGATTTAATCATGGTAAACAATCGGTTTGACATGATTAAGCCCCCTTACGTTGCCCTTATAATTTGTACATCAGCAGAAAGAATCGCTTCTCCCTCATACATCATTGTACGTCCATCTTGCCATTCAATACGAAGTAACTTTCTATTATCAGATTGAAACTCCCACACATATTGTTCATCAGAGACAGCAAACGGTGTTTTTCCCATCGCAACAACACGTCCGTTATATCGTTCTTCCATATGGTACTCGATATCATCCATTTCAATCGTCGTTGGGATCTCCTCTACGGAATCTAAACGGCCATCAATTGGTGTATACAGCTTATAATAAGTACTTTCACGGTTTTCGATTTTTAAATAGCGAATTGTTTTCCCGTCCTGTAATGTTAAAACAATTTCATTACGAGAATGCAGGCTTGTTTTTCCGGTCACTTCATACATTACTAATGAAACTTCAACCATATCGCCAGGTGCTAACGTGAGTAAGGATTTCTCTGGTTTCACAGGCTCCGGACTTTTCATTATATTTTTAATTCGTTTGAATAAACTCATGATCTATCCCTCCTTTTCTCTTTATAGACAAGCTGCTAAAATGAGGGCCCCAACAATATGTAATGAACCGGCTAATAAAGCATGAGTCACATGACCTTGCTTCGTCCCCTCTTCTAAATCTAAATCTACCAGCTTTTTCAAAATAAACTCAATAAACATTTCAACAACTAATAAAATAACGAAAGAAACAGCGGATGCAAGAAGCGCTTGCCATAGGTCGTTTGCTTTCATAATCGATTGTGACAAAATATATCCTTGTGCAAACAACTTCATAATAAAACGTGTTGTAACTGCCATATTTCCTTGTTTTATTTCTGCTACATCATTGTACTTTGTAAAAATAGAATCAACCCACATAAGTGCAAATAACAGAACAGCACTTGCTCCTGTCCATACGAGCATGGCTAACACATTCATCCATGTCATTACAAAACCTCCTCTAAAAGATAATAGAAAACCGACATGGTTTATTTCAGACATGTCGGTTCCTGTGTCTATTCTATATTATTTCTCATACTGCTTCATAATACGTGCTAGTTCATCATCCACAGCTGAGTTTTTATTTAAAGCCGCAAATTCATCATCTAACGACTTTTCTTGTTTATAAATTTCACCGCTTGCCTCTGCTTCAGCTTCTAATTGAAGAGCCTTTTCTTCCATACGGCTCAGACCAGCTTTTGCAGTATTGGCATCAAATCCGGACATCGCTTGATTAATGCTCTTTTGTGCCTTCGCTGCGTTTACACGCGCTACAAGTGTTTCACGTTTATTTTTTAGCTCTGTTAATTGCTTGCGCATTTCTTCTAATTTTGCACGAAGGTTATCTGCTGCTGCTTTATTTTGCTCGTAGCTTGCTTTGTATTCATTCATCTTCTGTTCTGCATTTTGCTTTTCTTCTAACGCACGGCGCGCAAGATCAATATTATTTGCTTGAACTGCCATATGTGCTTGTTCTTCACGTTTCTTCACAAGTGCTTCTTGCTCTTCAAACAATAATTTAAACTTTTTCTCAAGCGCGATTTGAGCCGCTACACTCTTCTCAGCTTCTTGTACATCTTGCTGCATATCACGTAAATATTGATCCGTCATCTTAACTGGATCTTCTGCTTTCTCAATTAACGCATACACATTTGACATCGTTAAATCTCTTAATCGTTTAAAAACAGACATGTAAATTCCTCCTATGGATTACCTCATATTTCAAACTTACTCCACGTAAAAACTTTCCTTTACAGTAAGAATATTCATTTTCAAATCCTATGTGTTTATTATATCAAAACTAAGATGTCCTTACATGTTATTTACCAAATATACAATCTATAATCTGACATTGTTATTGCAATATGTACCCATACTATAAATTTCATCTTTATATTTTCTTTTTCCTATCACATTTTTAACTCTTTTCAATGCATTACATTATTGTAATGTTACTGTAAGCTAACTCGATAGTTACAAAAACGTTATTCTTATAAAATGAAATCAGAAGCCGAGGTTAAACAAAAAACAATTTTGCTTCTCTAAATTTAAAAAACATTAACATTTGTATTTACTATAACGTATAAAAAAGGAGACAAGAAAATGAAAAAACTAGTAGGTATTGGGTTAGCAGCAGCAATTTCATTAGGAGCATTATCAGGCTGTTCTTTATTAGGAGAAAAAGCAAATGGTATGGTTACTTACGGAAGTGAACAACAAATTAATCAAGTAATCGATAAAAACAAATCTGATATCAAAGAAAAGAATACGTACAAAATGAAACTTGCGACATTAGAAGGTAAAAAAGTACTTGTAATGGATAAAAAGACTGGTGAAGAACTAGTGAAAAAAGAATTGATTAAGAAAGTTGAAAAAGAAAATACAAAAGCAATTGATAAATTACCAGCAGTAACAACGGACCAAGGTGTATTATTCGCGAAAGAAGAAGTAGCAAACGCAACAATTGATGGAGCGAAATTAAAATACGAAGGTAATACAATCATCGGTGACGCCCGTTCTTACGCGGATATGTTTGCTATTGTAGATGACGCTGCATACGGAAAAGTAAATGGTGAAGAAAAATCTGTAGGTGTACTGAAATTTGCTAAAGACCCTAAAGATAAAATCCAAGATACTACGAAAGAAACAGAAGCTGTACAACTTGTTAAAATCAAAAAGTAATTCATAAAAAAAGCTTTGCGAATTTCGCAAAGCTTTTTTCTATTTATTAACTACTTGCTCCATATCAGGACTACAACTATTCGACTGACATGACTTATTTAAGGAACATGCTGCGCACTTCCCTTTTTTACTTCTCTTCACAAAATTGAATAATGTATATCCTGCATAACCAAAAATGACAGCTCCAATGACAATATTGATTATCATTATGATACATCTCCTTCTAGAATCCGAGTAAAGATCCAACTTGGTATATAACGAGCGTTAATAGATAAGCAACAATAAGTGGATAAACAACAGAGAAAATTGTCCACTTTATAGATCCTGTTTCACGGCGAATAACAGCTACTGTTGCCAAGCACGGAACGTATAACAAAATGAAGAACATGAATGCATATGCTGATAACGCAGTATAGTGCGCTCCCATTACATTTCCTAATACATCTTCTTTCACCGCATAAATAATGGCCATTGTAGAAACAACAACTTCTTTTGCTAAAAATCCTGTTAATAAAGATGCCGCAGCTTGCCATGTTCCAAAACCGAGCGGTGCTAAAATCGGTGCCACAAAACCACCAATCATCGCTAAGAAACTATCTCCCATATCTACGCCAAATCCTGATGGACCTGCATAATTTAATAACCAAATCACAACGGAACCACCAAAGATAAATGTACCCGCTTTACGAACGAAACCTTTTCCTTTTTCCCACGTACTAAGCCATAATGTTTTTGCTTGGGGCACACGATAAGGTGGAAGTTCAATAACAAAAATTGATTTTTCTTCTTTTAAAACAGTAAGAGACATTATCTTTGTAACAAGCAAAGCAAGAACAATACCAGCAATATATAAAGAAAATACAACAGTCGCTTGGTTATGAGGGAAAAAGACTCCCGCAAATAATGCATATACCGGTAAACGTGCTGAACAAGACATAAACGGCGTTACTAAAATTGTAAGTAGCCTCTCTTTCTCTTGTTCAATCGTTCTTGCCGCCATAATCCCTGGAACGTTACAACCAAAACCGATAATCATTGGAATAAATGCTTTCCCGTTTAAACCAAAGAATTCCATAATACGATCCATCACAACTGCAATACGAGCCATATATCCTGAGTCTTCTAATAACGAAATAAAGAAAAATAATGCAAAGATTTGTGGAACGAATACTAATACAGCACCAACACCGGCAATAATTCCTTCTGTAACGAGCGCTTGAATAAAATCAGAGGCTCCAATAGTTGTTAAACCCGCCGTTACCCAATCGGTGAGTTGACCGCTGAAAAATTCATCCAGCATATCCGATAAAGGTGTTCCAATCCACGTAAACGTAACCTGAAAAATAAAAAACATAACAGCTAAAAAGATTGGAAGTCCTAAAACTTTATGTGTGATTAACTGATCAATTTTTTCTGAAAAAGGAATTTTCCCTTCCTTCTCATGCTGAATCACATTTGTTTTTAACTTTTCAATATACGCTGCACGTGAACGATAAATATGTTGTTCCAGCGTTACATCAATTTCTTCCTCTAATCCTGATCGAATCGCTATAAGTTTTTCATACACCGGCAATTTCTTTACTTCTTGTTCTACTACTTCATTATTGCTTAAAAATTGAAGTGCAAGCCACCTTGGATTCTCATAATTTTCCTTAGTTAAAAACTCCATGATATCTGCAATTCCTGCATCTATTTGTTTACCATATGAAATACTGAAGGGCTTTTGCTCTTTTTGCTCACTCTCATGTAGGGTTGCAAGTAACTCTTTGCAGCCTTTTCCACTTCTCGCAACAACAGGAACAACTGTTACTCCTAATATTTCTGATAACCTGTTCACATCGATAATAATTCCACGCTGCTTTGCTACATCAATCATATTTAAACCGATAGAAACTGGTTTACCAAATTCTAATAGTTGCAATGTTAAATGCATATTGCGCTCAAATTGAGAAGAGTCAACAATATTTAACATATGATGAAATTCTTCTGTTAGTAGAAAATTTGTAACAACACCTTCATCACGAGAAACCGGATTTAAATCATATATACCTGGTAAATCAATTAATGTCCCTTGCTTATCTTTTAACCTACCGACCTTCTTTTCTACTGTTACCCCGCTCCAGTTTCCTACATATTCATAAGAACCTGTTAGCGCATTAAATAATGATGTTTTCCCCGTATTCGGATTCCCTAGCAATGCAACTTTATTCACGCTAATTCCACCTTTATCATTTTCGCGTCACAATGACGAATACTAATTAATTGTCCACGGCACTCTAGCGTACATGGTCCCTTAAACATTGCTTTTTGTTTCATACGAAGTTCACTTCCTTCTGAAAGACCAAACGCAGCTAATCTACGCTTTAATAACTTATCTAACGATTGTATATTTTTTACAAGTACTGTTTCACCTATTTTAATATCAACTAAACTCATAATCTTCCCCCTCGAAGAGAATGATAATTATTTTCATGAAAATTATATCATATTCTATGAATCAAGTACTATAGCTTTCCCTTCATAGTTATTAACATTTTTGCACAATTATATTTAAATAATTGTCATAACAGATTCATTTGCCATTCTCATCCATTTCAATTACACTGAACCTAACAAATAAAGAATCTCGTTATCACAGGGGGAGCCTCGTTGCTGAGAGGGAACAATTCGTTCCGACCCTTAGAACCTGTTAGTTAATGCTAACGTAGGAATTGTGCAAGCGTCGAAATACATATACCTCATCATTTTCTACTTACGTATTTCATATCTCCCTATGGTAAATTATTCTTTTTTTGTGCAACTAAGATTTAGGGGGAATAAGAACATGCGTAACACCAATTTACAAGCGATGATTGAATCTGCAATCCTTGCAGCCTTCGCCTTAATCATCGACATTTTACCAATCTCAATTAAACTTCCAACAGGCGGTTCCATTTCATTTGCTATGATTCCTATTTTTATTATCGCATACCGCTGGGGATTTAAAACGGCTTTCTTCGGTGGCTTAATTTGGGGGCTACTGCAAATTGTATTCGGAGATGCTTATATTTTAACGCCAGTTCAAGCGTTTATTGAGTACTTCGTTGCATTTGCTTTTATCGGTTTTGCTGGATTATTTTATCAACCTATTCAGCAATCAATGGCGAATAATCAAGGTAAGAAAGCAATGGTCTATATTGTTATTGCTACACTCATTGGTAGCTTAGCACGTTATTTCTGTCATTTTATTGCCGGGGTTATCTTTTTTGGGAAATACGCACCGCCTGGACAATCAGCTGTTCTTTATTCATTGATTGTGAACGGTAGTACAATGCTTGGTTCTTTCGCTTTATGTACAGCTTTACTAATGCTTCTATTTACAACAGCTCCACGCTTATTTAAAAGTATTGGTGCACATAATTTGAATTCAAAAAATACGGTTGCCTAAATGGCAATCTTATTTTTTATTTAATGAGTTATGTCAATAATAAAAACAATAAATACACATAAGAATATAAATACCATTACACTTAGTAAATTACTATTCATGGCTAATCTACTCCTTGTAAACCTTATTTTTTATATAAATTATACGTGTAGAATATAAAGATAAAGTAAAGATGCTATCAAAATAAAATTAAGAAATAATAAAAAAGTGTAGAATTTCGTTTCTACACTTTTTTATGTAAATAAAAGTAAAACAGTACACCATCTACTGTATTATCTACACCATATTCCACACCATGAAGTTCTAAAATATTTTTAGAAATGGCGAGCCCCAGTCCTGTTCCACCTTTTGAGCGCTGACGAGCTGTATCGATCCGATAAAATCGATCCCAAATCTTATCTAATTGTTCCGCTTCAATATGAGCGCCTTTATTTTCTATACAAATCTTTATGCGATTCAGTTCATCTCTTATAGAAATAATAATATCCTTTTTTTCAGGTGTATAACGGATTGCATTCGTTACAAAATTTATAATTACTTGTTCGATACGATGTTGATTTGCAACAACTTCGATTGGCAAAAGGCATTTATGAACATTCAATTCTTTTTTCGCTATTTCTAATGATAGTTGTTCACATATATGCTCAATAACTCCATCAATATAAAAAATATCCATTTTCATTTTATACGTACCAGACTCAAATTTAGCTAACTCCAGCATATCCAAAATTAACATATCCATCTTATCGACTTCTTTTTCCATTGCCTGAAAATAATACTCTTTCTTATGCTCTGCCACCCCATCTTTTAAAATAGAAATGCAACTTTTCATAATGCTTAGCGGAGTTTTCAATTCATGCGAGACACCCGAAATAAATTCTTTTCGTGTGTTTTCTAACTTTCTTTCTTTTTCGATGTCTTGTTCCAATTGTTCAATATGTGAATGGAGCGTATTAGACAACATATTAATATTTTGTGATAAATCACCAATCTCATCTTTTGAAGTAATGGGGATTCTTTCAGTGAAATCTAAATTTGCGATTTTTTTCGTTGTGTCGTTTATTCGTAATAATGGTTTGGCAATTTGTTTTGAATAATAGAAAGAAGCTAGAAAAATAAGTACTAATACAAATGCAATGATATATATATAATAATCCTTCACCATTTGCACCGCTTCATCTACTGGCTGCAAGGAAGCCATTGCGAATATATATGTTAACGAACCATCTTTTTCTTTTATTGGTTTAATTAATAATTTATATTTTATATCATTTTTTTCATAGTCATTTACTCTTAAGGTATCATTATTATCTTCATTTTCATTTAACAGTAATTCTGCTTGAAATTCTTTTATACTTTCCAAAAACAAAGTATTTTTATAAATTGGATTCACTACCCCTTTACTATCAGGCAGTTGCACTTTTGTAATGGTTCCCCCAAAAACAGTACTAGGAAATTGTGCAGCACTTTTTCTTTCCTCTTTCAGCTTAAGAGCCATTTCATTTACTTTCTTATCTAAAGGCTTGTTGGACCAATTTATACTTCCCTTGCTTACATTTAATACAGCAGGGACAAATGTAGAATCTTTATCTATCCCATAAATTGAAATTTGCAACCCTGAAAAATACGGGAGTTTTTCATTTTCAACCTCTTCTATCGCCATCAGATAATAGAGAGGGATTGTAATGTTTGCTTTTCCAAGTTCCTTCTGCGATAGCCGATCCAACTTTACCTCTAAATAAAAATCATCTGCATGTTTTAAATTCCCATCACTATCTAACGTCGTAATCCATGTATTATTTTCTCGATAAAAATCTTGTTCCAGTTTCTGAATAGCTTCAGTGTTACTATTATTCAAATAATCTCTCTCAAAAGAGCTTATATTCGTTTTAATATCGTTCACCTTTCGGTTTGCATAATATTGTTTGAAAAATATTGTTTGTCCAATAAATATTGTTGCTAGAATTAGCATACATAAAGCCGCTGTAAGAATAAATAATTTGAGTACAATCCCTTTTCTCATACATTCCCCTCAAATTTATACCCCATCCGAACAACAGTTGTAATATGCTTTGCTTTATCACCTAATTTATTTCGTAAATTACGAATATGGCTATTCACAGTCCGATCATCACCAGCAAATTCATATCCCCAAATTCTTGAAATCAACTGCTCTCTCGTAAGAACAATCCCCTGATTTTGCATAAAATACGTTAATATTTCAAACTCTGTATGTGTTAAATTAATATCCATTCCATCTATCATAACAACGCGAGAAGGAAAATGAACATAAATTCCATGAATAGATAATGTATCATTTTCATTGTCCGAAGACTTACTTATAGTTGCCCTACTTTCCAGCAATCGTTTCGCCCTTGCCAATAAAATAGGCGGACTATATGGCTTTGTTACATAATCATCTGCCCCTAGCTCAAATCCAAGTAATGTATCATCCTCATCTACACGTGCTGTCAGCATAATAATTGGCACTTGAGACGTCTTACGGATCCTTCGACAAACAGACCAACCATCTAATTCTGGTAACATAATATCAAGAATAACTAAATGAACTTCCTCTTCTTCAAACAAGAATAAAGCTTCTTTTCCATCTCTTGCCTCAAGTACTTGATATTGCTCATTTAAAAAATAATCTTTCAAAATTTCACGTAAAATATCTTCATCCTCAACAATCAAAATTGTTTTTGACATATTCTTCTCCCTCTCTCGTTACTAAATACCAAAAGATAAGAATACTGTAATCTCATCTTGAATCAGTAGCAATCAACTTTGCCTCAATAATATATCGATCCGGTGCATCTCCTATATAATTGAATGGATAGCAGGTCGTTAGCGTTAATGTTGGCTCTTCTTTCTTCACAATGACTGTGCGATCATCCGCATGTGTAATCCATGTTTTTTGAATCTCATAACTATAAATTTTATTATCATATCCTATAATAAGTTTATCTTTCTCTTTCAGCTCTGCTAACTCTGTAAAAACAGTATCACGATGTCCGCTCAACACTGTATGGCCTCGTTCAGAAGGGACTGTTGTAATATCACTAACAAACATACCTACTCCTTTTTTCAAAGTGGTATCATTAGATCCCCAATATACAGAAAACTTCTTCTTTATTTTCGGGATATTTAATAGAGCTACTTTCTCACCTTCTTTATATGACATCTGAGAAGAAGACACTTGAGAATTTATAGGTACTTTAGTAGAATGCTCTTTTGATTGTATTTTTTCAAAATCCTTTATCTCTTCTGTCGTTAAATCTTGCGCAGAACTTTTCCCCTTATACCATTCAAAAGAATAATAACCTCCAATAAGAATACCAATTATTATAAGGGCGAATCCAGTACGATTAAGAAGTGCCACTTTTAATCCCTCCATGCAAAAAATGGTAGGGATATCCTACCATTTTTAATATATGAAATTACCCCATGTTTTATAGACCAATGAACATTTCGTTTTACGATTTAACCTTACGACGATTCAATCCAAACAATGTCCCTAACGCCATAAGGCATGCACTTAATGCTATCATTGCTACACTATTTGATGCTGTATTTGGTAATTTTTCACCTTTTACTGCCTGCTTTTCTATTTCTTTTTTCTCAACTCCATCCTTTTGCTGTGCTTGAATTGCTGCTTCTTTTCTTGCCATATCTTGCTTTTCTTGTGTCTGTACTGCTTCTTCCTTCTTGGCTATCTCATTTTTTTGCTGTACTTGCGCTACTGCCTCTTTCTTTGCTACCTCATTTTTATGTTGTTCCTGAATCGCTGCTTCTTTTTTCGCCATATCTTGCTGTACTTGCGTTACTTCTTCTTTTGTCATTGTGCCAGTAGACGCACTAGCCACTGACGAATACCCTACTGATAAAAGTGCCATCGCACAGATTGGTAAAAGTTTCTTTTTCATTTTATTTCTCTCCTTGTATGCTTTTTCACATCGCATCAGATGTATTTATAGGATATATCCGTTATGTAAATATGAGATGCAGATAAAATGGATTTCTGTTAAAGATTGAATCAATATCATAAATACAATCCCCCGCATATCTGAACGTTTAAAGTGCATCCAAAAAGAACAAAAAAAGCATTGTAGATTCCCTCTACAATGCTTTTTTATGTGTCTCATTATTTCAGTGCCTAATTGTTACTTTCACGTGAATGTAAAGTAAAAGGGTCTGAAGTGATAACTAATTGTCTCGGCTCAGTTTTCTTTAAGTGATTAGTGACGTTACACTTACGACGTTGAACACCCCATGCCTTTATAGGGTTTGTGAAAATGACTCTTCGCTCTTCATTAGGGGTCTCTTCTTCAAACTTACAACTTTCGCTCCGTTTACACCATTTCATTGTAAATATGGAAGAAGAATGATCTTTTTCTCGATCAAACAAATACGAAAAACTCATATCTCCAGCTAATACAACTGTGTTACTAGCTGATAACAAAGCAAAGGTTGTCCAACGTTTCTTCATTCCCTTCTACTCCTTCTTCACATAGAGTGCCTATAGCTTACTTTACCTAAAATGTGCTTGCCTTTTACCTTACATTCATAAGTTTATCCAAAAGACAACTATGTAACTATCGATTTTCCTTACAAATCACCTTACATTTTTGTAAGAAATAAACCTTTATCAAATATGTACTTCTCATTTTTGACTTTTTCCTCTCAATCCTTTACAGTCGAAATGTTCACCAGTTTTACAATCTAGGAGGATTATTATGAACATTGAAATAAAAGACACTTTAATTTCTACAGAATCGTTACAAGCAAAAGTAAAAGAACTAGCACTACAAATTGAACGCGACTTTGAAGGCGAAGAAATCGTTGTAATCGCTGTATTAAAAGGTTCTTTCGTATTTGCTGCTGATTTAATTCGTCACATTAAAAATGAAGTAACTATCGATTTTATTTCTGCATCTAGTTACGGAAACCAAACGGAAACAACAGGAAAAGTTAAGTTATTAAAAGATATCGATGTCAACATTACAGGCAAAAATGTAATTGTTGTAGAAGACATCATTGATTCAGGCTTAACACTTCACTTCTTAAAAGATCACTTCCTTATGCATAAGCCAAAAGCATTGAAATTCTGTACATTACTTGATAAACCAGAACGTCGTAAAGTTGACTTAAAAGCAGAATACGTTGGCTTCCAAATCCCAGACGAGTTTATCGTCGGCTATGGTATTGACTGTGCTGAAAAATATCGTAACTTACCATATATCGCATCGGTTGTTACAGAAAAATAAAACCAAATATAACTTCCATCGATTTCTGATGGAAGTTTATTTATATCGGTTACTAAAGGTTGTTACCTAAAACATTAACAACCTTTTATTTTTTATAAAACATTTCTAAGAAATATTTACACTGTACGTAAAAAGCCCCATGCATCTAGGGGAAACTTTAAAGCCATTGCCATGTACGAAGACAGCTTCATTTTAGATTATTTATTTATGTATTTACTATTCGCTTCTTCTTTTGTAGGTACAAATAAAAAATACTACCTATGACGACAACTACTCCCCCTAAATAGATACCATACTTCGTTGCCAGTTCTACAATCATTTCGATATGTTTTCCAAACAAAGATCCAAGTACGAAATAAAGCAATGTCCAAACAAATCCTGTCGTATAGGAATACAAAGCATACGTTTGAAATCTCATGTTACTCATCCCAACTAAATAGGGTACGATATGTCTAACGACAGGTATAAAATAGCTTGTTACTAATGCATACTGTCCGTATTTACCAATCATTTCTTGTGATTTCAGCAAGTACTTCGCTTTTTTCTTTTCCAACAATTTATCAAGTACTTTAGCACCAAATATCCTTCCAAGTATATAACCTAAAGAGAGGCCTGACACAACGCCCAAATAGGTTAACAAAAAGGCCGGAATTATATTTAGTATGTCCAGCGACGATACAAAGCCACCACTCATCACAATCATTTCATCTGGAACTGGCATACCTACAATCCCAAGCCATAAACAAAAAAATAAAGCCCCGTAACCATACGTCTCAATATAAGATAACAATTCATGTAATTCCATTACGTGCATGCCTTTCTACAACTAAAAACATGAGCTGGAGGAAGGTTCAACCAAACTTTTTTTAGTGAAATTTCCTGAAAAAAGTTTTGGATAAATGCTTTCTTTGCAAGCGAATATTGAAATGTAATGAACTTGCCGTCCTCACTTAATGATTCTATTACGCTGGATAAAATACGAGAAGATACTTCCGTTGGTAAAGATGTAAAGGGTAATCCTGATAATACGTAATCAACCTTCTCTATTTGAAACTCCTTTATATACTTCTTTAGATTCTCCGCTGATCCATGTATGACTAAAACGTTTGGATCATCCTTAAACTGCTCCTGTAACTTTTTGAAAAAAACTTCATTAATTTCAATTAAGATAAATATCGTGTGTTCTTTTTTTCTTTTTATAATCTCTCGTGTAAATGCTCCTGTTCCAGGCCCCAATTCTAGAATATACTTTGCTTCTTCAAAATTAATTGCGCCTACCATCTTTTTGGTTAATCTATTCGAACTAGGTGCAATTGCCCCAGTATTCTTTGGATGCTTCACAAATTCGGTTAAGAATGTAATAAATTGCATTTCTAACCTCTCCCTTTCATTCGGTATTATCTAATATAGCTCCAAGTATAACTATCATTTTTTAAAAAATAGCATGGAAATTTCTTAAGATTTTATGAAGAAATGAACAGGATAGAAAATATAAAAGCAGCTACCGCCTATAGCGATAGCTGCTTTCTTCATTACTTCGCACTCACAATCTTGTAATAAGAACGAACTGTTAAGAAGTAATATCCAATATAAATAACACTATATACACCGATACTCATTAATAATGGGATCAATATTTCAAATGGTAACAAGTTTGATAAGCCTTTTAGCGCAAATAAGCTGTGTAAAATCCCAATTACTAATGGAATTGCAAATATAAAACCTACTTGTTTTGCAATCGCCTTTTTCATTTCTCGCTTTGTAACTCCAACTTTACGAAGTACAACATAACGATCGCGATCTGCACTTGCTTCTGTTAACTGCTTGAAATAAATAATAGAACCTGTTGCAAGCAAGAACACTAAACCTAAGAATAGTCCAATAAACATCATTAACCCTGTCGCTTCAAGTCCTGCTTGGAAACCAGTATAGAAGTCTCTGAATGGTGTTTCAATTTCAGATTTTCCAGCCGGCATGACTTTCGCTAATTTTTCTGTTAGAACTTTACTGTTTCTTTCATCTTTAACATCAATATTTTTCACAACGCGTGTTCCAACTACTTTTTTAGCTTGTTCATATACTTGATCTGGAACAATTACAAATAATTCACCTAAGTTTGTGACATTATTACTTCCTGTACCTTTAATTGCTAGATTCTTTGTTTCTTTTCCAATTGGAAATACGGCTTTATGTCCTTTATAGTCAGCGTTAAACTCATATTCCTCAATATATGAACCATCATATACAAAGGCCTCATCAGCCCCTATATCCACTGTATCTATATTCATCTTTTTCGCAAGGGTATTAAAAGATGATTTCGAGATAAGTTGGTATTGCTCAGTAATTCGATAATGAGTATTTCCAAGCATATCTGCTTGTTTTCCTTCAAACTTTCCTTTCACAGGAACCATCTCAACTTCAAATTGATTTGTAACTGGATGGTTTTTCTTTTCCTCATTAAAAATAGATTCTATTTTATTATCTAATGCTGCATCTTTTTTCTCATACGAATAACTATACGGTGCAAATTCCTTCGCTTGCTTAAATGTGTTGTAATACATCGTAACCGACGTACCGACCGCTGTTAATGTTACCGCACTTAATATCGCAATTGTTGCGAGGGATTTTGCATTTCCTTTAATACGGTACAGTAGTTGGGACGTCGTTACCATGTTCATACCGTTATAGAAAGATGATTTCTTGTTTCTTGCTCGTTTTAATACAAATACTGTAAAGAACATAAATAGTAAGTACGTACCAAGTACTGTTGCAAGTAAAATATAAAGCGCGACTGTCATAAAGTCTGCATATTTAATTGCTTTAATATACATCAGTGATAAGAAATAACCTGAACCGATTAAACAAACTGAAAGTAATGCCATAATCACGGATCCTTTTGGCATCTCTTCCCCTTCACGCTCTGCACGGAAAAGTTCAATTAATTTAAAGCGATAGATTAAACGATACCCTTGCAGTGATGTATAAAGAATGATCACAAAAAAGATAATTGCCGTATCAATAATTGCAGCCATTGGTAATTCAAAATGTACATTTAAATTTAATCCCATCATGCTTACTAATAATTCAAGGAATAACTTTGAAAGTACACTACCAATCGCGATTCCGACTACTAATGACATCAAGCCCATCAGCATATTTTCATAAAATAACATTTTACCAATTTGTCTTTTTCGAATTCCTAGTAGAGAATATAAACCAACTTCTTTTTTACGCTTACGTGTAAAGAATCCATTAGAGTATATAATAAATACCGCTACGAAAATAATCAGCATCACACTTGATACTTGGAATGCTCCACTAATTTTCTTAGAACCTTCCGCTGCTTTTTCCATTTGTGAGTTATACTCAAGCGCCTTAAATGTAAAATAAATGACGATGCTAAAGATCATAGATGCAAAATATAAAAAGTAATCCTTAAAATTCCGCTGTATGTTGCGGAGGGCAATACTAGATAATGTCATCTGTCATCCCCCCAGAAATTGCGGACATTACGTCGACTACTTGTTGGAAAAATTGTTTACGTGTTAAGTCCCCGCGATGCAATTCTTTATATAGCTCACCATCTTTAATGAAGATAACACGTTTACAATAACTCGCGGCAAATGCATCATGCGTTACCATTAAAATTGTTGAATTATCATATTCATTTAATGCCTTCATACTTTCTAATAAATCTGTTGCTGATTTGGAATCAAGTGCCCCTGTTGGCTCGTCCCCAAAAATCATACTTGGATTTGTAACGATTGCTCGTGATGCCGCGCAGCGCTGCTTTTGTCCACCAGATACTTGGTACGGGAATTGACTTAAAATATGATCAATACCAAATTTCTTCGCAATCTCCAGAACGCGACGATCAATTTCGCTTGCTTTCACTTTTGATAACGCAAGTGGCAATGCAATGTTTTCTTTCACCGTTAACGTATCTAACAAGTTATAATCTTGGAAAATGAAACCTAAATGATCGCGGCGGAACAATGCTAATTTATCATCATTCATTTTCACAATGTCTTTCCCATCAATTAAGATTTCACCGCTCGTTGCATTATCGATTGTAGAAAGAACATTCAAAAGAGTCGTTTTACCAGATCCAGAAGGTCCCATAATTCCAACGAATTCCCCTTCTTGTACTTGTAAGTTAATACCTTTTAGCGCTTCGAATGTATTTCCGCCTGTATCGTATACTTTTTTAATATTTTTCGCTTCTAATACCGTCTTCATCTCTATATCCCTCACTTCTTCTATTCTCTATTTTCACTATATCTTAACTTCCACTCTTGCCACTATCGATGTTTCTTACACAAACATGACAGTTATGTAAGGGCACTTAGCAGAAGAAAACAAAATTTAACCTTGTGAAATAACTACTTTGCTACTATAACACTGGGACAAAGAGCTATCTATTCATTCTCCTTACAGAAACATTACAATTCTGTAAGGTGGAAAAAAGCGCTCATCTTATCGATGGCGCTTTTTAGACTAACGTTTCACTTTATACTTCTTTTAGATTCATTGTTATACAATGTTGCAGTGATAATCGAGATCATTACAACAACTACAAAAGTAAACAACCTATAGTTTGATATCACAGCTGTACCTACTAGCAAAGCAGGTACGACAGCCATAATCATACCTCCAAACATACCAAGAACAGATCCCATACTCTGTTTCACCACTTGTGTTTCTGACACCCAGTCATAATTGACAAATCGATTATTAATAAAAACACCCCATACTGCTGAAAAAAATGAATATGCAATAGGAGTTATTATGATTAACATAGAAGTCCAAATATCCGCCTTTAAACCTATCATCATAAGGATGCCACTAATAATCGAGGTAGGGATGCTGAGTGAAAGATTCATGAGAATCTTACTGTCATAAATCATTTTAGGTGTTAGGGGCAATGATTTGATAATCCATACGTTTTTTCCCTCTAACGACAATGATACGCATGTTGTACATGTCATAGTAATCATTGCTGAGACAGCAAATGGCGCTACTTTTTGTAAAATCGTTTCGATGCCTGGATATCCGGTGAATTGATTTGGCCCTACTATAACCATCGCAAGTGAGAAAATAGCTGCCATGACAACTCCCATACCAATATTAATCACATATACGGTAGAAGAAAAGAAACGCTTCCGTTCTTTTTTGTATAATGCGATCAATACTGTTTCTTTCTTCATACGATCAATCTTGTAATTTGAAAGCATATGGTACGTAGAGATACCTGTGTTGATTTGTTTATATTTAAGAGCCAGTATTTTTACAAAAAGATAATACCAAATAACTGATATACCAACAAAAAGGATAAAAGCTACAATATTAGCATCGACAATTGCTTTTTGAAAAATGTTAGCTAATGGATATACCTTCACTAACCCCTCTGAAACAGTTGCTCCAATCCCCTCTAAATCTGCAAAACTATATTTCGTATTTCCTTGTTTGAACATAAAGTAACCAAAAATAATGATTGCTGCCAAGCTTAAAATGGTAGTGACTCTATTTGCATATCTAAATTTGGAGGCAATTGCCGTAATACCTGCCCCAAAAACTGCCGCAATTGTTGTCGGAATTAAAGATACTATAAACAGGGTTATGAACCACATCAAGTAAAAAGAAGCTAATGGCCTCTCGTATATACAATAAACAATGCCCATCGGCAGCATGATTATCATTGAAAACAACGTATTTAATACATACAAATACAAAAATCTACTAGCGATAATCGTATCTACACGAATCGGTAAAGACATGACAAAATCATAATCCTTAAAAGCAAAAATCTCACCATTCGCTTTAAACATCGTGAAAAACAAAACTAATACACTACTAATAACAAATGCGTAAACTGGAATTACTTCACCTATCCCCAGTTTTACCAATCCATATGCCGCGCTTCCACAATATAACATCAACATAACAGCCACGAAAGCAATTGATACCGAAATTAAAATTTTATTTTGCTTCTTTTTCTTATCTTTTTCATACTTAAAAGTATTTAGTCCAAGCTGCGTTATCAGACGGATTTTTAAAAGAGCTAGCGAATTATTCTTCATCGGCAAGCACCTTCATAAAGAGCTCTTCTAATGAATGTTCCCTTGTCAAAGACTTTACTTCCCCCGAGATTGCTAGTTTTCCTTTATTAATCATCGCTATCTTGTTACATAATTTTTCTGCTACATCTAATACATGAGTAGAAAAGAAAATGGCACTGCCTGATTCACAAAGTTCCTTCATAACCCCCTTAAGTACAAGAGCCGCCTTTGGATCAAGACCGACAAAAGGTTCATCTAAAACCAATAATTTCGGATGATGCACAACTGCTGATATAATCGCTACTTTTTGTTTCATGCCGTGTGAATAAGAGGATATTAAATCTCCCAAATATGGCGTAATCTCAAAAGCATCCCCATATTCTTGTATCCGTTCCTCTCTGTCTTTTGCCGATACCCCAAAAACATCAGCGACAAAGTTCAAATATTGAATTCCTGTTAATTGCTCATATAAATCTGGATTATCAGGAATATATGCCATTACTTTTTTACACGCAATAGGATCTTTTTTTACTGATTTTCCATCAACAAAAATCTCTCCCTCTTCGAAGTCTATAACACCTACAAGCGACTTAATCGTTGTACTTTTCCCTGCACCGTTGTGACCGATAAATCCAAAGATATCTCCCGCTTGAACAGTTAAACTCAAATCATCTACTGCTCTTTTACCACCTTTGTAGGTTTTGCTAAAATTTATGATTTCTAACATAGGCTCTCCTCCAATCGATTTAAACTGGCGCACAACAAGACTGAACATTCAGACTTCCGTAACTAAAATGACACGCAATAAGCCTTCATCCTTACCACATATCATTAAGTCGTATCTACTATTTATAGTTGTTCCTTTTTATATAAAATATAAGAATATCCATTCGTTAGCACCACAGCAATTAATATCATTGCAAGCATGATATATGATCTCCACTCAGCTGGTACAACAATACTTACAATCATAAGGAATCCCAAAGCTACAAATACCTTTCCACTAAAACGATGTGTTTTACGCCATACTTCCTCATTACTGAGTGTCCATGGATTACGCATACCCACAAAGAAGTTAGGTTTACACTGTGGTAAATAATTCCCTATCACTAAAAATAAAATACCAACTAATAATTCTGGGATTCGATTTATAAATAAGTTATATCCTAATCCACTGGTGATAATATCTATATTCCCTACAAAAAGCAAAACAAGTATCCCATTATTCATCACCATAAAGCCTTTAGAGAATTTCTTGTAATTTGTTCTCTTTGGATCAATTTTGGGTAAAACATTTAGAAATATATATAAGCCAATCATAATCCCGACCATAGAAATCATTCCGTATAATTTAGAAGAATAACCATCTACCTTACCACCATTCCAATGCGTTGCAATTGTATCCGGCAGATATGGCCAAGCAATCGTCCATGCTACACAAGTTATAAGAATTAATATGATTGCAAAAAGATGTTTTCTCATTTCCCTTCTCCCCCTTTATTCGTAAACGTAAATACCCATGTTAATAAATCTTGAAATACCGTTGTATTTAAAGAATACACAACAAATTGCCCTCTTTTTTCATCTTGAATGAGTTCAGCGTTTTTAAGTGCACTTAAATGATGCGAAATGCTTGGCTTTGTCATATTGAAGTGTTCGGCAATTTCACCAGCCGTTAAATCACCTTCTTTTAATAAATCTAAAATCTTTCGCCTTGTTGGGTCTGCTAATGCTTTAAATGCTTGGTTCAATGTCTTTCTTCCTTTCACTAATTAGACATTTAGATATTTATCTAAATGTTAAAATAAAAACTATAAATTGTCAATTATATCCACAGCCCTTTTTACTTTTCCACTTTTGCCCTATACTGTTTACTAACGCTTGTTGCAAGATAATGAAAAGACTAGAAACACATGTTACACTATAGCTACAATTGTTTTTTGAGGAGGAATATATATGTATAAAGTTTTAATCGTTGAAGACGATCCAAATATCTCATCTTTACTTCAGTCTCACATTCAAAAATATGGTTATGAAGCGGTTGTTGCTGATAACTTTGATGATATTATGGATTCTTTTAATAGAGTGAAACCACACCTAGTGCTTCTAGATGTAAACTTACCGAAGTTCGATGGCTTCTACTGGTGCCGTCAAATTCGTCATGAATCAACTTGCCCAATTATTTTCATTTCTGCACGTGCTGGTGAGATGGAACAAATTATGGCAATTGAAAATGGTGCGGATGATTATATTACAAAACCATTCCACTACGATGTTGTCATGGCAAAAATTAAAGGACAATTACGCCGCATTTACGGTGACTATGCACCAAACATTTCAGAACGTATTGTGGAAGTGGAAGGTTTAAAACTATATCCAGAACGTCCAGAGATTCACTTTAAAACGGAACAAGTTTTACTAACAAAAAAAGAAGCAATATTAGCGGAAATGCTACTATCAAAACACCCACGTACAGCAAGCCGCGAAGATTTATTAGCTGCACTTTGGGATGATGAAAGCTTCGTTGAAGAGAATACATTAAACGTAAACATTACACGCCTTCGTAAGAAATTCAATGAACTTGGTATTGAGAATGCAATTGAAACAGTACGCGGATTAGGGTATCGTTTTAACGCAACTTGGAGTGAATAAGAATGAAGTTATTTTTGCGTGATCATTTTGCATTTTTTCTTCTTTATGCATTAAACTTCGGTATCATTTTCATTCTCTATGATGCAATAGATGGATTCCAAAGCAACAAGTTCTACTTTATTGTATTAAGTTTATATTTATTTATTTGCTTCCTTGCTTATCGCTATGTTCGCAACCGCAGAATGTATCATAGGTTAAGTGAGCCACCAGAAAAAATGGAAGATGCGTTTATTGAAAGAGCGACTGCACCGATGCCGCACGGCGTAAATGAACTTGTTCGTACGCAGTATCGCCTCTTCCAAAAAGAGCTACAAACATATGAAGTAAAACAACAAGAACATCAATTGTTTATTAACCACTGGGTGCATCAAATGAAAACACCCGTTTCTGTTATGCAACTTATGGTACTCGAAATGGAAGATGAACACCTCATTCCTAAATTTAAAAAAGAATTAGAAAGATTAAATCAAGGACTTGATATGGCTTTATATATGGCAAGACTTAATAACTTCCACGAAGACTTCCATGTAGAAACGATTTCACTGAAGGATGCCGTAACAAAAAATATTAATGGCTTAAAAGAACTCTTTATTCGCAATGGGGTTTTCCCCGTTTTAGAAGTCCACTCTGACCTTACGGTTGCTTCTGATGCAAAGTGGCTTAAATTCATTATCTATCAGTTAATGACCAATGCAGTTCGCTATTCTGGCGAGCGTGGCAAGAAAGTCTTCTTGTCCGCTTATCGAAACGGAAAAGACATTATTCTAGAAATTCGTGATGAAGGTGTTGGTATCCCACAAGAAGATATTCGAAGAGTATTCGAACCATTCTATACTGGAAAAAATGGTCGTGCATTTGGAGAGTCAACTGGTATGGGACTTTATATTGTAAGTAAAATTTGCTCTTATTTAGGACATTCTGTGAAATTAGATTCTGTGGTTGGTAAAGGAACAAGCATCAAAATCATCTTCCATAACGCTGCGAATACACAAGCCGATGAATCTAGGAAGGTGACAGAGCAATGAACATAACACATTTCAGCAAAATGTATGAGAATTCACTCTCATACATTTTTTGCAACACGACTCAAACTATATCTTCTATTCGGAGGTATACAGCATGACTTTTTGGCAGTTTGCATTTAAAAACGTAACCCGAAATTCAAGGGCTTATTTCGCCTATTTCATAAGTAGTGCATTTTCCATTGCCGTTTTCTTTTCATTTGCGGTGTATTTATTTCATCCTCGATTACAAGGGTCTAACTTGGTTGATGGAATTTCAGGATTAATGATATTTTCGGAAGTAGTTATCGTGTTCTTCTCGTTCTTTTTCTTACTTTACTCCATCGGTACATTCTTAAAGGTTCGAAAAAAACAATTTGGTATTTTAACTGTTTTAGGAATATCCAGAAAGCAATTAAAACGACTTATTTTCTTAGAAAATATGTTAATTGGAGTATTATCTATCTTTTTTGGCATTCAATTCGGACTTGTATTTTCTCAGTTTTTCTTATTAGTAACAGCGAAAATTACATATGCCCCAGGACTATATTTATATTGGCCAACAGAAGCCATCATTTTAACAGCTGTAATCTTTCTTGGACTCTTTATCGTCGTATCAGCATTCACTCCTATACTCATTCGAACAAGAAAAGCGGTGCGACTTCTAAAGGAAGGGAAAGTGAAACAAAAAGAACGAAAGCCATCTATACTTATTTCTCTATTCGGTGCTATATGTTTATTCTCCGGTTATGTGCTAGCTGGAAATCCAAAATACTTTGTATCCCTCAGTACTGAAATAGGGTCTATATACATTGTTTCTAGTATTTTCGTTATTCCATCACTAGTTGCAATGGGAACCTATTTTTTCTTTTCACAAATTAGCTTCCTGCTCATTCGTATTTTAAAAGCAAGACGGAAGTTTTATATGAAACGAATTAATATGCTTTGGATTTCAGATTTAGCAAATCGCATTCGGACAAATATTAATATGCTGTTTATTGTAGCAATGCTATCTACCCTTGCATTTACAATGATTACATTCATATATGGATTTGGGAAGTTTATAAAACTCGATGTTACCAACAATAGTCCATTTCCATTTACCTATCTTTCATACGACAACAATCCACTTGTCACGCAGCATATGGACTGGTTAGAAAAGCGACTTAGCGAAGAGCAATTTTCATATAAAAAGTTCGAAACGGACTTATATGCAGTTTCATTACAAAAGGATGAAACGACTCCTTTTGAACAAGAGGCATATGTATTAAAGGAAAGTGACTATAATAAGCTTGCGACTGCTTTACATCGTAAGCAACTTTCTGTAAAGACGGATGAAACATATATATTACCTGGGTACGGGTATCAAAACATATTGGCACCCATGCAAGAGGAGTACATGCAAAAAAGCGTCAAACTTTCTCAAAGTGGACATACATTACATGTAAAAGGTTACGAATTTATTAGCGTGATACCAACTGGATGGACATCACAAATATTGATTTTATCTGATGATACAGTACATGCTTTATCGAATAACATGAAACATATGACGCTTTATAATTTCCAAGTAAAAGACTGGGAAAAGACACATGAAATCGCTGCAGAGTATTTTGATAAATTAACAAAAGAGCGACACAACATCTCATCTACAGAGCCTTTATATATGATGGAGGAAGCAAGTAATACACTATACAACATTAAATTAAGTACCGCTTCATTCTTTTTAATTGGCACGTTCCTTGGTGTTATTTTCTTCATTGGAGCTGGAAGTGTACTTTACTTCCGAATGTATACGGATTTAACAAACGAACAAGAAAAATATATTACCGTTACAAAAATTGGTTTAACAGAGTCTGAGATGAAGAGCTCAGCAACCATTCAGCTTGCGATTTTATTCTTTGTTCCATATATTATAGCTTCCATTCATACAATGTTTGCTACAAAAATGTTGCAAGAAATCATAAATCTGTCGTTATTTGCTGAGATTACAGTGGTTCTTACAATCTTTGGAACGATTGAAATTATCTTTTTCTTGTTAATCCGTTCCTTATATATGCAAAAATTATCGCATCATATTAAGCTTTAAAAAATAGAAAGGTGAGTTTTATGGAAGAAGTATTACACATTAAAAATGTCTCAAAAGTGTATGAGGGGAAAGTTCCTCATACTGCTTTAAAAAATATTAATTTGCATGTGGATAAAGGTGAGTTTGTCGCAATTATGGGACCTTCAGGGAGCGGTAAATCTACTTTCTTAAATGTAATTTCAACAATTGATTCTCCTACTGCTGGAGAGGTTTTTATTAATGGAAAACAGCCTCACACATTCCGCAGAGAAAAACTAGCCGTTTTCCGCCGTCAGGAATTAGGCTTTGTTTTTCAAAACTTTAACTTATTAGATACGTTAACAATCGGTGAGAATATTGTATTACCATTAACCTTAGATAACGTTCCTCTTAAAGAAATGGATGAAAAACTTGATAACATCTCAAAAAAACTTGGAATTGATCATATTTTAAATAAGCGGATTTTTGAAGTTTCTGGTGGACAAGCGCAGCGCACCGCAGTAGCTCGTGCTGTTATTCATCATCCATCGCTCTTGCTTGCTGATGAGCCAACAGGAAATCTAGACTCTAAAGCAGCAATTGATGTAATGGAGTTATTTACAAAATTGAATAAAGAAGAGCAAGCTACCATTTTAATGGTGACACATGATCCATTTGCAGCTAGTTACTGCAACCGCGTGATTTTTATTAAAGATGGGGAACTTTACAATGAGTTACACCGCGGTCTATATCGTGAAAAGTTTTATCAAGAAATCTTAGATGTACTGGCATTACTCGGAGGAAGACGCGGATGACATTTTGGCAGTTTGCATTTAAAAATGTCTCTCGTAATTCAAAAGCATACTTTGCCTATTTTGTAAGCAGTGTATTTTCAATTATGGTTTTCTTTTCATTTACTGTGTATTCGTATCACCCACGTTTACAAGACTTACAAGAGCGAGGACCACTGATGAATTTAATTGGGATGGCCCAATTTGTCATCATCATGTTTTCGTTCTTTTTTCTCCTTTATTCTATAGGAGCATTTTTAAAAGTACGTAAAAAGCAATTCGGTATTTTGACCATTCTTGGCATTTCAAAGAAACAATTAAAGCGGCTTGTATTTATGGAAAATATGATGATTGGAATATTAGCAATTTTTTCCGGTATTCAAGTTGGCCTTGTGTTTTCTAACTTTTTTCTACTAGTTACTTCTAAATTAACGGGTGTAAAAGGGCTTTATTTATATTGGCCAACAAAAGCGATTATCATAACGACCATAACATTTATCATTTTATTTTTGATTGTTTCTACTTTCACACCTATATTAATTCGCACGCGCAAAACAATGCGTTTAATAAAAGATGACGGTCCACAAAAAAAAGAGAGACGCCCTTCTATTCTTATTTCTCTTTTTGGAGTGGCTTGTTTAATAGGGTGCTATTATATCGCTGGTGTTCCAGAAAGTTATGTATCAGAGAAAACGGTTCGAAGCGGATTTGCCATTGTTCCACCATTATCTATCATTCCACTTGTAACAATTGGAACCTATTTACTGTTTTCACAAACACTTTTTCTTTTCATTTGGTTGTTAAAAAAGAGACGCCGTTTTTATATGAAAAAAATTAATATGCTTTGGATCTCGGATTTAGCAACACGTACACGTGGTAATATTAATATGCTTTTTATCGTTACTATGCTATCTGCGCTTACATTCACGATTATCACATCACTTTTTGCAATGAATAATTACACAAAAGCAGTAATTCTAGCAGATTATCCGTTTCCTTTCACGTATATATCTGATGATAAAAATTCTTTTGAAAAAAAGCATACGGATACAATCGAAAGAGAGTTAACAAATCACGAATTTCAGTATAAAAAACACAAATTCACCGTGTTAAAGGATCAGGTTTTGGATATTGATATTGTCATTATGAAAGAAAGTGATTATAACCAGCTTTCTACACTATTAAACAGATCCACGATTCAGCTGAATGAATCCGAAACCTATATTGTTTCGGAGTATTCAAAAGCTACAGGAAGTTTAATCATGCATCCTTTTGGAAAGCGAGAAAATATTACGATCGAATCTAATAAAAAAACATTTCGTATAAAGGGCTTTTCTGAACAAGCAATTGAGCCAAGGTTTGCTCTTCCCTATATTATTGTTATGCAAGATTATGTAGTGGAAACTATGATTCCTCATATCGAAACGATGACAATTTATAATTATATAGTAGAAAACTGGGAACAGGCCCTTTTACCAACAACAAATATTTTAAAAGTAACGAACGAGGATAGAGACAATATTATTAAACCAGAAGAACAAAAAAATGGCATCGAAAAGGTCGCTCCATTCCAAATAGTTACAGCTAGTGATGAGTTGCAATATAGTAAACAAAATAATGTTTCTGGTTTCTTTATCGGTGCATTTCTCGGCGTCATCTTCTTTATGGGTGCAGCTAGCGTTTTATACTTTCGAATGTATAACGACCTAACAAGAGAAGAACAGAAGTATATTACCATTACGAAAATTGGATTAACAGAAAACGAAATGGCTCGTTCGGCAACAATTCAACTGGCAATCCTATTCTTCGTACCTTATATTGTTGCTGTTATCCATACGATATTCGCTATTAAATTTTTACAATTTATATACTCATTTTCATTATTAAAAGAATTATTATTCGTATTAGTCCTATTTGGGATGATCGAGATTATTTTCTTCTTTTTAATCCGTTCCCTTTACATGAATAAATTATCACAACGCCTTAAATTGTGAATAAAATAGCCTTGTGCATGCGCACAAGGCTATTCTCAATAGTTTTTGTTAGCAGTATCCGTAACCACCACCAAAGCCACCATAGCCGCCGCCATATCCACAACCGCCACCGTAGCCACCACCGAAGCAGCTAGCACCGATGATAATCAATAAAATAAACAATACGATTAGAAGCGCAAAACCGCCTCCACAGCCGTGTCTTATGTGTCTATGGTGATGTTCATGTCTGTCATCGCATCTGTCATCGCACTTATCACTCATTACTCTATTCCTCCTTTAGTATCATTCGTAACAACAAGGGGATCCTATCATGTGCTAAATGAGCGGATTCAATTTATATTATGTTTACATGGGAAATCGGGAGCTTGTTTTTCCCAAAAACAGGCTTGTTTTACGAAAAGATACAACGAGACCTTGGATTTACTGATAAACCATCAATAAAGAATGCAATGCCTGCGAATCACAAAAGAACCTACGATAAATCATCGTAGGCTCTTTATCCCGCTATTTGTGGGCAGTAACACTCCCACCTCATTCAGTGAAAGCAAAGAAGTTAAGCAGGTGATGAACTGCCCGTAAAAGCCCGATTGGTGAGGGCTAATAATCAGTGAGGGATGAAGCTCCCCACTGATTAAAGTTTCACTTTATATACGCTGTACAAACAACTTTCCTTCTTGCAATATACGCTTTTGTAGTTGTTGATTAGAGAGTGTATTTAAATGTACCACATCAAATTTCACCCTTCCCTCCAGCTCTTCTGTCAACTCAAAACATAACCATTGAAATTGTTTGTGCGAAGCATTCTTCGTTTCAATCGCAATGTGATGACTACATTGATCTGTTACTTCTTTCCTTACGTGAGGCCCAAAAATATATGCAACTTTTACAAATGACACCTTTAACAAATATGCTTGTATAACCCGCAATATATCTTCCTGCTGCCTCATACATTCACCTCTCACATACAATCCGTTTTCTCGTAATCTCTTCTAATCTTTCCCGGTTTACGCCATATCCAAACCCAAGCTCTTTTGGAACAATTACTTTCCCGCCTTGCAATGTTACTTCTGGTGAAATAATATCTCGCTCCCAGTGTCTACTTGAAGCTGAAATATCACCCGGAATCGTAAAGTTTGGGAGTGATGCTAACGCAATATTTTGCGCACGTGAAATCCCCATTTCAACCATACCGCCGCACCAAACAGGAATACCATGTTCCTTGCAATAATCATGAATTTGGATTGATTCTGTTAAACCGCCAACTCGTCCCGGTTTAATATTTATAATGCGGCAGCTTCCAAGTGTAATCGCTACTCTTGCATCTTCTAAGCTATGAATACTCTCGTCCAAACAAATAGGTGTCTCTATTTGTTTTTGGAGCTTAGCGTGATCGAGAAAATCGTTATCCGCTAAAGGCTGTTCAATCATCATTAACTGAAATTCATCCAATCGTTTTAATCGCTCAATATCCCCTAACGTATACGCTGAATTTGCATCGACCATTAATGGAACCTTTGGAAAGACTCTTCGTATTTCCTTTATTAGCTCATAATCAAATTCCGGTTTGATTTTCACCTTAAAACGTTGATATCCTTCTTCTGCATACATTTCAATTCGTTTTAACATATTAGAAATCGTATCTAACCCAATCACAACACCGACTTCAATTTCTGACTGTGTTCCTCCAAGTAAAATCGCTAATGACCTGTTTTCGTGTTTCGCATACAAATCCCATACAGCGCCTTCTATTCCCGCTTTTGCCATACGGTTACGCTTTATATGCTGAAAGAGACTCGGAATTTCATTTGGATGTGTAATTTCAGCTTTCAATACATCTGGTATTAAAAAATCTTGAAGCATATGAAGTGCCGTTGTTGCAGTTTCTTCTGTATACCATGGTTCTGAGAACGCAACAACTTCCCCAAACCCGATATATCCGTCCGTATCCTCAAGTTCAATGACAATACTTTCCCGCGTTTCATACGTTCCGTAACTTGCTGCAAAAGGAATCACAAGAGGCATTTCTGTTACATAAAGCGTCGCCTTTTTAATTCTCATTTACATCTCCTCCAGCAGGTGCCTTAGTTCCCGTCTTAACAATTTTTTCGAAGCATTACGTGGTAATTCAAGTAAGAAATGCACTTCTCTCGGTACTTTATATCGCGCTAATTTTTCTTCACAAAATTTAATCAGTTCTTCTTCTGTTATATCGGCAGCCTTAACAATAAACGCAGCAGGCACTTGTCCCCACTGTTCGTCTGCTTTCCCAACAACTCCAGCTTCCGCCACTTTAGGATTTGCAAGCAGTACTTCTTCAATTTGCGCTGGATAAATATTTTCTCCGCCTGAAATAATGAGATCACTACGACGATCTAATACATATAAAAATCCTTCTTCATCTAAATACCCAAGATCTCCAGTATGAAGCCAACCGTCTATTATTGTTTCACGCGTTGCGTCTTCACGTTTAAAATAGCCATGTGTCACATTCGGTCCTTTTACAACAATCTCTCCTTCAACATTCGGTGGCACTACTTCTCCATCCTTCTCAATTCGAAGCTGGCATGAGAAAAGCGGTTTTCCTGCTGAACCAACTTTCGTTAACATGTAATCAGCTGAAAGTGTGCAAATTTGCGAGGATGTTTCTGTCATACCATATGTTTGGTACACAGGGATTCCTTTTGTTACACATGTTTCTAAAAGTGGCTTTGGTGCTGGTCCTCCGCCTAATAACATGCAACGTAAAGAGCTCGGATATGTTTCCTTCCCAAGTCTTTCTAATAAGTCCATTAACATCTTAGAAACGACAGATATGATTGTTATTCCCCGAGTTTTTATTGCCTCATGAATGAAATCAGGATCATATTTCGGAACGAGTAAAATCCTCATACCGTACATAATATTTTTCATTAACAGAGATAATCCGCCTACATGAAACATTGGCATGCACGCTAACCAACAATCATCATCGCGAAGCCCTAAGTTAAGTGATGATCCAACAGCACTCGCCCAGTGATTACCGTATGTTAAGATAACCCCTTTCGGTTTTCCTGTTGTTCCTGACGTATAAATAATTGTCATCGATTCTTCTAAGGAAAACTCCTCTTGAACGACTGCAGTTTTCTTCGGTCCGTTCACTACCTCTTCAAATGCATATACTAGTACCTGTTCTGTTTCAAATTCTTGGTCCGTTACTAAGCAAACAACTTCAGCATCATCCATTTGCCAAAGTAGCTCTTCTCTTGAAAGACGTGTATTTAGAAGTACAGCTACTGCCCCAATATAAGATAAGGCGTGAATTACTGTAATCATCTGGGTACCATTTTTCATCAGAACAGCCACTTTTTGACCTTTTTCTATCTGTAAGTATGAAAGGTGTTCACAAATAGATCCTACTTTTTCATGCAGTTCTAAAAATGTAATCTTCTCCTCTTTTGTCTCAATCGCAGTGCGCTCTGGTGTTAAAAAAGAACGTTGCATTAACCAATTGGGCATTGTCTCCATTACATATTCTCCTTCCATTAAAGAAAGAGACTTGATGTACAATCAAGTCTCTTGTTTTTGTTTCCGCTTTTAATCTTATCCAGCTACAGCAGCTAGAATAGTCGGTGGCTTCGCTGCTTCCTACGAGGCAAACTGTGCCTCTTCGTCAGAAGCTCCATCCCCCTCACATTCTGAACGAGCCGCTTCCGCTTTTAATCACGGAAAACGAGGGAATTGTCCGAAGTCTGGACGGCGTTTTTCTTTGAACGCGTCGCGGCCTTCTTTTGCTTCGTCAGTTGTGTAGTACAATAACGTTGCGTCTCCCGCTAGTTGCTGGATACCAGCTAAACCGTCTGTATCTGCATTGAATGCAGCTTTTAAGAAACGAAGTGCCATTGGGCTGTTTGCTAAGATTTCTTCTGCCCATTGGACTGTTTCTGCTTCTAGCTCTTCTAATGGTACAACTGTGTTTACTAAGCCCATATCAAATGCTTCTTGTGCACTGTATTGACGGCATAGGTACCAAATTTCACGAGCTTTCTTATGACCTACCATGCGAGCTAAATAACCAGCTCCGTATCCGCCATCAAAGCTACCTACTTTAGGACCAGTTTGTCCGAATACAGCGTTGTCTGCTGCGATTGTTAAATCACATACGATATGAAGTACGTGTCCACCGCCAATTGCATAACCTGCTACCATTGCGATAACTGGTTTAGGGATTGCGCGAATTAAACGTTGTAAGTCTAATACGTTTAAGCGTGGGATTTGGTCTTCACCTACATATCCACCATGACCGCGAACTTTTTGGTCGCCGCCAGAACAGAATGCACGTCCACCTTCACCTGTTAAAATGATAACGCCAACATTTGCATCATCACGTGCTTGTGCAAATGCATCGATTAACTCCATTACCGTTTTAGGACGGAATGCATTATGTACTTCAGGACGGTTAATCGAAATCTTTGCGATACCATTGTATGTAGAATAAATAATATCTTCATAATTGCCTTCTTTTACCCATTCAATAGCCATTATTCTTACCTCCTTTTTATTGTGCTAATGGTTGTCCACTAGCCTCTATAAGTTCTACTTTCCTCAAAAGAAAAAAGTGTCACTGTATGGTTTTGAGAAATCCCTCTACTATTGTACCAAACTTTTGCGGTTGTTCCACATGAATTGCATGGCCAGCCCCATCAATTTTGACAAATTTCGCGTGAGGGATGCGTTTTTGTATATTTTGTAAGATGTGAAAGAACTTCTGATCGCTCTCTCCATTCATTAACAAGACAGGCATTTTGAGCTCTTCAAGCTGACTCCACCAAGAAGGCTGGGCTCCTGTTCCCATGCCCCGAAGGCTATTTGCGAGTCCTTTCGGGTTATTAGCAAGTCGCTCTTTCCTTACTTGTTCTTGCACACCTTGTGATAACTTTTTTTGCGTTGCAAACAACGGGATATTTTCCCATCTATTTACGAAAGCTTCTATTCTTTCTAATTCAATTCGATCTGCAAGCTGTTCATCGCGCGCGCGGCGCTCTTTCCGGTCCGATTCCATCTCAAGTCCAGCTGTGCAGTTCTCTAATAAAAGAGATTTCACGCGGTTTGGATATAAGCATGCCATCGTAATCGCCAGTCTTCCGCCCATTGAATAGCCGAGTATATGTGCTTTTTCAATATTCAAATGATCGAGTAGTGTCGTCATTTGAAGTGCTACATTTTGAATATCATAATGCATAAGTTCCTCGGGACTTTCCGTTTTTCCATGTCCCACAAGATCAACTGTGATGACTTGGAACTGTTTACTCCATGCAGGAATAAACGAATGCCACGTTTCCATGCTCCCCGTAAAACCATGAAGAAGTAGAAGTGGCTCTCCACTACCGACCACTTCATATTCATACGTTATACCTTGCAGCGCTACTTTCATTCCGATTCACCTTGCAAAATTTCCGTAGCAACCTTCGATGTACTTGCCCATAAATCACGGTGCAATTGTAAATTCTCTTCTCGGTTTGTACAAATTTCCACAACGTGTAACCCTTTTTCCGTTGTTCCTTTTTTTACTTCATGACGAAATGCTTCCCAGTCATTTACACGCGAGAATGAACCACCGTACATTTTGACAACATGTTCATAATCAAGCCCAAGCGGCGTTCCGAATAATGATTCAAAATGTTCTTTTGACTTGTATTGTGGTAGGAATGAGAAGATGCCACCACCATCGTTATTAACAACGACAATTGTTACGTTTAAATCATGTAATTTTGCTGCTAAGAGTCCATTTAGGTCATGATAAAATGATAAATCACCAATGACTAATACGAGTGGTTCACAAACAGTGCTCGTTCCTAAGGCTGTTGAAATAATCCCATCAATCCCATTCACACCACGATTTGCCATGACATGAATTTTTTTATCTATGTTAAAGAAAAATGTATCTGTGTCACGAATTGGCATGCTATTGCTGACAAATAACGTCGCTTCCTCTTGTAACACATGCACAATGTCTGTAATCACTTTTCCTTCAAACGCTGTTTCATATGTTTCGATTTCACGAAGCTTTTTCTTCGTTGCATCGTTTATATGTTTCCACATCTCGCACCAATCATTCTGTTCTCGCTTTTGCATATTATCTGTCATTGCTTTACAAAACGAGACGTCGCTTGCACATACCACTTCCGTTGCTACAAGAGCTGGATCTCTCCATTTTCCTGATTCATCTACAACAATATGGACAGCAGCCGTTTGTTTCTTTATATATTGCGTTAATGCCTTAGATACTGGCATACCACCGAAACGAATAATGACATCTGGCTTCCATGTATCCTTCAAGCATTCATTTCGTAAAAATGTATCATAGCAATCGATTACCAATGATTTATCGTGATTACCGCTCCGAAGACCTGAAAGCGGATCTGCCAAAATTGGATATCCAGTTTTCTCAGCAAGCTGCGTGATAACTTCAGCAATCTCTGGATGACTATCGTCTCCACAAATAATAAGCCCCTTTTCCATACTCAAAAGGCGCTCTGTAAGAGAACTTACATATTCACTCGTCATCGCCATATTCCCTTGATGAACTGCCCCTGTATATTCACCTCGTCCTTTTTCCCATAATTCCTCTAAAGAAAAGTCAGGGATCAACGGCTCCCGAAGTGGAAAATTAATATGGACAGGTCCCCTTGGCGCAAGAGATGCACTTGCAACAGCACGCCCGGCTGTCATACGGGCATAATGATACATCGGCTCTCTAGCTTCTGGCAGTGCCATCTCCATAAACTGTTTCACAAAGGAGCCATATAAGTTCAGCTGATTCATTGCCTGCGGGGCACCAACATCTCTTAGTTCATGTGGTCTATCTGCTGTTAAGACAAGCATTGGCACACGCGAATGAAAGGCTTCACAAATTGCTGGATAATAGTTCGCTGCCGCTGTTCCTGATGTACATAAAATCGCTACAGGACGCTTCTTCGCTTTCGCAATACCGAGCGCGAAAAAAGCAGCTGATCGTTCATCTACATGCAAATATGTTTTTATCTGTTCATGTTGCTCCATTAGCAAGGCTAGCGGCGTTGACCGCGAACCTGGACTAATGACAACATCATATACATTTAGACGCGCCAGTTCGTCCACAAATGCGCCTAAATAATATGATAATGCTTCTATATGATTATTCATTTCATTAATTCCTCCAAAGCACCAAGCATCGGTCTAAACTTCAAACTTGTTTCTTCATATTCAAGCTGTGGTACTGAATCAATCACAATACCGCAGCCGGCAAATAAGGATGCCTTGTCACCATTTAATAGCCCGCAGCGCAGGGCTACCGCAAATTCGCCGTTCCCTTTGTCATCTATCCAGCCGATTGGTGCTCCGTACAATCCACGGTCTAATAACTCTACATCACGGATGAGCTTCATCGCAGCGTGGCGTGGCGTACCACCAAGTGCTGGCGTTGGATGCAGTTCTTCCACCATTGAAAGAAGTGATGCTTCACCTTTCGCTTCAACCGGTGTATATAAATGTAGTAAATTTTTTGTTGTTAATAAACCTGGACGCTGCGGAATAGTAACGGATTCACAATGCTCTGTTAATACGCTACGAATCATATTGACTACATAACCATGCTCTGCTAAATTCTTTTCATCATGAAGAAGCGCATCACCATTTTGCTTACTTTCTTCTATAGAATTACCATGACCAATCGAACCAGCAAGGCACATCGATGTAAATTTTCCGCCTTCTTTTCGAATTAATCTCTCAGGCGTTGCTCCTAAAAAGCATGCTCCTTTATAATCGAAGGAAAACACGTAACAATCCGGTTGCCCAATACGGAGCGCCTCTAAAACACGAGCAGAATCAATATTCTGATCCATCGTTAGTTTTAATTCTCTTGCCAATACAACCTTTTGTACAATTCCTTTTTTCATTTCATCCTGCACTTTTACAATTGCATTCATCCAGCTCTTTGGATCAACTTCTACTTTAGAAGTTACTGTTAATTTCGCTTCTGTAAGCGGACAGTTGCATTCTTCTAAAATTCTTTTTTCCAAAGAAACAATTTCTTCATACACTCCCTGTGCAGAGTCTTCAGCTGAAATAAATGTATTCATTGTTAACCATGCTTTTTCATTTTTTACCGTTAAAAGAAAAGCCGGTAACGATAATGTTGTATCTTTAAACTCTTCCCAAAGATCCGTTTGTTCTTTTTCTGGATCAAATGAAAAGCTACCAAATAAAAGTGGACCCGTTCCAAATTCATACTCTTCTCTGTGAACAATTGCTTTCTCTTGCACTTTACTCCACTTTTCGTGGGCATTTTGAAAGCGTTTGTCAGAAGAATTTGCTATAGTGAAAACAGAGCCAATTCCAGCAAATATGACATGCTGAGATGGGTCTGCAAAATAACATCTATTTTCGGATGCAATCCTTTTTCCTGCTGCATAAAAAAGAAGCGGATCCATCCAATCTATTTGTTTTACAAAACTGACCAATGTTTTTTCATTCGTCGCATGTTTAATAGCTGCCAAAATCACTTCTTGTAAATCTTTTTGTTTCGTCTGAATCACAAAGTCTCCCCCCTATGGGCGAAAAATAGTCATAAATACGCTTGATTTTAAGATACACCTCAAACGAAAGCCCTGTCAACGTTTAGCATTTCTGAGAAATTCCCCTTCTCTTCCTAGAAAATAAACGTTGACACTAAATGATGCTTTTCCTACACTTAATTGTGTATATTATGTGACAAGGAGGATTCAACATGGAAATGAAAGTCGAAACGAATTCCTCTCCTATGTCGCCAAAGCCAAGTAAACAAACAGGCTGGCGCATTTGGTGGAGTTTATTACGTCCTCATACATTAACAGCAGCTTTTGTTCCTGTTTTTATTGGAACAGCTTATGCAATGCAAGTAGGGGGTATCAATCAAATACATCTCCCTCTTTTCTTTATCATGCTTCTTGCTTGTCTTCTCATTCAAGCAGCAACAAACATGTTTAATGAATACTTTGATTATAAAAGAGGATTAGATCACGAAGGTTCAGTTGGTATCGGTGGTGCCATTGTCCGTGACGGAATTCAACCAAAAACAGTCCTTAATTTAGCATTTGGATTTTTCGGTATCGCAATGCTTTTAGGCGTTTATATTTGTATGAACTCTAGCTGGTGGCTTGCTGCAATCGGTCTTGTTTGTATGGCTATTGCTTACCTTTATACAGGCGGCCCACTTCCGATTGCCTATACGCCTTTTGGAGAATTAACAGCAGGATTATTTATGGGTGTTATTATTATTGGTATTTCATTTTTCATTCAGACAGGAACTGTAACATCAGAAATTATTTTAGTATCTATTCCAAATGCGATTTTAATTGGAGCGATTTTACTTTCCAACAACATTCGTGATTTAGATGGAGATAAAGAAAATGGCCGTAATACATTAGCGATTATTGTTGGACGTGAGAACGCAATTGGTGTTCTTGCTTCCATGTTTATTGTTTCCTACATTTGGACAATTGCCCTAATCATTGTCGGAATCGTGTCCCCATGGATGCTGATTGTTTTCCTAAGTGCCCCGAAAGCATTTAAAGCGACAAAAGGATTTATCGGCAAAAGTATTCCAATGGAAATGGCACCTGCGATGATCGCGACGGCAAAAACAAATACAATCTTTGGTTTCTTAATGGGAATCGGACTATTACTTGGTTATTTCCTATAAAAGAGGAGCTGCTAGAGCAGCTCCTTTTTCCATTTTCAAAATATATCGGCGATTTTTTAAATATATCGACCGTTTCTCCTCATATATCGGCACTTCGACACAACATATCGATCGATCGACATTTTACAACACGATCGACTCACTCAAATACCGGGATATTTCCCGCAATCAAGCTCATACTACATAAAGAAACCGAATTGTAGGAAGGTGGATACTATGTTAACTCCACAACAAATCAATCATTTTAAATCCATTTTAGAAAAGCAACTGCACGAAATTGAACAAACGCTGCAAAGTCATGAAGGCGAAGACCGCGCCTCTGAACGGGAATCTGTTGGAGAATTATCCGCTTATGACAATCATCCCGGCGATATGGCTACCGAATTATATGAACGCGAAAAAGACTTCGGGCTTATTGAATTTTGGCATAAGCAACTGCAAGATACAAAGCATGCCTTACAAAAAATCGAAGCTGGCACATATGGGGTTTGCGAAGTTTCTGGTGAAGAAATTCCACTAGAAAGATTAGAAGCGATGCCAACTGCTACGACCTGTATAGAACATACAACGAATAAATTAAACTTAAGCGCACGTCCCGTTGAAGAAGAATTAGTAGAGCCACCGTTTGGCAAATACGATATGGACAGTGCCGTAGGATACGATGCAGAGGATGCTTGGCAAGATGTTGCTTTATACGGAACATCAGAAACACCATCTGATTTAGAACGCCGCGACTCGAAAAACTTTGATGAGATGTATGTAGATGCTGAAGAACCACGCGGTTACGTAGAAGACTTTGAAAACTTCATCGGAACAGATATGTATGGAAAGAATCCACAGGTGTATGCAACAGAAGAGCATGAAGAATATGAACAGATGCTGGATGATTTTGAAGAACGAACTTATAAAGGTGAGTTATCTCCGAATGAGTCTAGTTCAAAAGAATAAAAAAGCATTCCGAAATTCGGAATGCTTTTTTCTCGCTAGCTAATTAGTTTTTTGTAACGTTAGCAGCTTGTGGTCCACGGTTACCTTCAACGATTTCGAAAGAAACTTCTTGACCTTCTTCTAAAGTTTTGAAGCCGTCGCCTTGGATAGCTGAGAAATGTACGAATACATCGTCTCCACCTTCAACTTCGATGAAACCGAAACCTTTTTCGCCGTTAAACCATTTAACTTTACCTGTTTGCATGTCATGTACCTCCTAAATAAAAATGAAACTATGAATCCACATGAAAAGGTGG
>Ga0102589_1000817_pt1 | contig 51757 bp, 54 predicted proteins | sample AraplaMF_Col_mLB_FD_76858 | JGI IMG/M metagenome (GOLD analysis project Ga0102589, IMG submission 76858) | Arabidopsis root microbial communities from the University of North Carolina, USA - plate scrape MF_Col_mLB | ecosystem: Host-associated > Plants > Roots > Endosphere | place: USA...
CGGCCGCTGCGCAAATCATCGCCCACCAGGCCGCGCGGCAGCCAGGCCAGCCCCACGCCCTGCAGGGCCTGCTCATGCAGGGATTCGGCGAAGTCGGACTCGGTCACCGTGTGCAGGAAGAACTCCCGGGCGTCGCGGCTCAGCCCGTCCTGCAGCACCTGGCTGAGCGCCAGGGTGGGCGCGTAGCCGAGTACGCGCACCGGTTCGCGCGCCGTGCCGGGCAGCGCGTGCAGCGCCTGCCCATCGGGACGCGGCGCGCTCACGGCCACCAGTTCATCGGTTCCCAGGGTCAGCCCCTCGAAGGCCTGGCCGTCCAGCAGCATGGGCAGGCGCGGGTGGGTGAAGGACAGCAGGAAGTCAGCCGCGCCCTGCTCCAGCGCGGTGGCGCCTTCGTGGATGGAGCCCGTGAGGATGCGCAGGCGGAATTCGCCGGCGCCGCGCTTGACGCGCGCCAGCCACCCAGGCACGGCGGTGCGCGACAGCGTGCGGCCGGTGGCCAGCGTGACCCAATCGAGCCCGCCCTGGGCATGGCGTATGCGGGCACGCACGTCATTGAGGCCGGCCACGGCGCGGCGCGCCACGGGCAGCAGCTCTTCCCCAGCCGCAGTGAGCCCCAGCGGCACAACGGCCCGGTTGACGAGGTCGGCGCCCGCCCAGAGCTCCAGCGCGCGCACCCGGCGAGAGAATTGCGGCTGGGTGACATGGCGCAGCTCAGCCGCGCGCGAAAAGCTGCGTTCGCGCGCCAAGGCAATGAAGTCTTCCAGCCATTTGTGGTCCACAGGCAGCACCTTGTTGGGGAAATGATGCGATGGTATCCCCCTGGGGGTACATGTAATTTCGTCGGTTCGCGTCGTTTTCGGCAGCTTTACCCATTTTTCGCCTCTTTTTGCCCCGATTTCACCCTTATTTGGGGGAGGCACGGCACTCGTAACAGGGGGCCGGAACCGCTTTGGGGCGTGTAAAATCGCCCGAAACAAAAGGCCCTGAGCGTTCAGGGCTATCGGGGGGCCCCGCTGCACGGTGAAATGGTTTGTGATCGGCCCGATCAGGTAATTGAGGTCATCAACCAACGAGTCAGTTTTGCGATTCGAATTCATCATTCTTGAGTGGTCGGCATATGCCGATGGCCTGACCCGTCGCGAAGACTGGCTCAGATGGGCCCAGGGTTTTCCCCAGCTTCCGCAGCCGACCGTGCAGACCGTCCCCGCACTCGCCGAGATGCCGGCCATGATGCGGCGCCGTGTCGACCGCCTTGGCCGCCTGGCCTGCCAGGTTGCCTATTGGTGCCAGCCCGCCGCAGGCGCGCCCATGGTGTTTGCCTCCCGCTATGGCGATGCCACCCGTTCCCTGGCGCTGCTTGGCGACTTGGTGCGCGGCGAGCCGGTCTCGCCGGCCGGCTTCGGCCTTTCGGTGCACAACGCCATTTCAGCCCTGTATTCAATTGCCCAAGGCCATACCGGCAACACCGTGGTGGTGGCGGGTGGCCGTGCCACTGTCGCGGCGGCACTGGCCGAAGCCGCCGCGCTGCTGGCAGACGGCGCGCCCGAGGTGCTGGTGGTGTATTACGAAGCCCCCCTGCCCGCCGGCTATGCGGAATTTGAAGACGAGCCCGCCTGTGAATACGCCTGGGCCTGGCGCGTGGCATCTCCGGGCCATTCCGGGGATACGGCCCAGGATGGTTCAGCGCCGCTGAAGCTGGAGCTCCGTGTGGATGAAAGCGGCGGCATCACCAATTCCGAGACCGCTGAATGGCCCGCGGGCCTGGCCGTGCTGCGCCATGTGCTGAAGGTCGCTACCGCGCACGAAGCCGCCGCACCTGCGGCGCTGCTGCGCCACGATCGCGCCGGCGCGCACTGGACCTGGAGCGCCGCCCATGCTTAGGCGCCTGAATTACGCCTGGCGGCTTTTTGCCACCGCGCTGAGCTTCAGCTGCTTCGGGCTGGGCGGCCTGTTGCTGTGGGTCGTGGTGTTTCCGGCCATGTCGCTGTTCATCCGCGATCCCCGGCGCCTGTCGATTTCAGCGCGCTGGGTCATTCACCAGTCCTTTCGCGCCTTCGTAGGCCTCATGCACGGCCTGGGCATCTTCAGCTATGAAACGCACGGCCTCGAAAAGCTCAATCGCCGGGGGCTGCTGGTGCTGGCCAACCACCCCTCGCTGATCGACGTGGTCTTCCTGATCTCTTTCATCGCCCGGGCCGATTGCGTCGTCAAGGCCGCGCTGGCGGCCAACCCCTTCACGCGCGGGCCTGTGCTGGCCGCCGGCTTCATCTGCAACAACGGCGGCCCGGCCATGATTGAAGACAGCGTGGCTTCGCTGCGCGCCGGCAACAACCTGATCATCTTTCCCGAAGGCACGCGCACGCCGATCAACGGCGCGCCCGGCAAGCTCCAGCGCGGCGCCTCCAATGTGGCGGTGCGCGGCAGGATTGACGTGACGCCGGTGCTGATCCAGTGCAACCCGTCCATGCTCGCCAAAGGCGTGCCCTGGTGGCGGATTCCGGAGCGCCGCCCGCATTTCCGCATCGAGGTGCGCGACGACATGCCCATCGCCTCCCTGGTGGACAGCTGCGGCAGCGAAGCCCTGGCCGCGCGCCGGCTGACCGAACACCTTGCCGACTATTTCACCACGGAGACCCGCAGGGGCCCAAGACATGACCCAAGACACGCAAACGCTTGAAGGCGAAATCAAGGACCTCATCATCAGCGCGCTCGCGCTGGAGGACCTCACGCCCGGCGATATCGACCCGGCCGCACCGCTCTTCGTCAAGGGCCTGGGGCTGGACTCGATCGACGCCCTCGAACTCGGGCTGGCCCTGCAAAAGCGCTACGGCGTCAGCGTGTCGGCCGACTCCGAGGAGACGCGCAACCATTTTTCCAGCGTGCAGGCGCTCGCGGCCTTTGTCGGCTCGCAGCGCACACGTTAATCCAGCCCTTTGCAAGGACACCATCATGACCAAAAACGACATATTCCAGCGCATCGTGTCCATTCTTGTGGAGACCTTCGGCATCGAGGCCGAACGCATCGTGCCTGAAGCCCGGCTTTACGACGACCTGGACATCGACAGCATCGACGCAGTCGACCTCATGGTGCAGCTCAAGCCGCTGGCCGGCCAGCGGCTGCAGCCCGAGGCCTTCAAGACGGTGCGCACCGTGAGCGACGTCGTCGATGCCCTGCACCGGCTGACGGCAGGGCACGAGGCGGCCGATGCCTAAATGGAAATGGCCGGTGGCCGGCGTGTTGCTGGCGCTCGTCACGCTGGCCTACCCGCTGATCGTCTACCTCAGCCTGGGCCGGCTCGAGCCGCGCTGGCTGGCCTTGCTGCTGCTGGGCCTGGCGCTGATGCGCCTGATGGTGAACCGCACGGCCGCGACCCTGGGTTTTGCCGCGGGCGCCCTGCTGCTGGCCGCCTTCAGCTGGGCCGGCAATGCGTGGATGCCGCTCAAGCTGTATCCGGTGGTCGTCAGTGCCGTGCTGCTTGCGCTGTTTGCCGCCAGCCTGGCCTATCCCCCCAGCGCCATCGAGCGCTTCGCGCGCCTGCGCGAGCCCGACCTGCCGGCTGAAGCCGTGGCTTACACCCGCCGCGTGACCCAGGTGTGGTGCCTGTTTTTCATCTTCAACGGCGCCGTCGCCTTTGCCACGGCGCTATGGGCCAGCGATGCGCTCTGGACGCTGTACAACGGCCTGCTCTCCTACTGCCTCATTGGCACGCTCATGGCCGGCGAATGGCTGGTCAGGCGCCGGGTGCGGGCGCGCATCGCCCTGGCGAATACAAACGCCGCGCGAGGCTAGGCGATGGCCGAGTGGTGGTCCCTGAACGATCTCGCCTGCCGGCCGCCTGACGCGGGCCGCAAGGTGGCGCTGCGCAGTGACGGCGGTGACGGCGGCAACGGCCGGTATTTGTCCCATGCCGACCTGCTGCAAAGAATCGACTGCTGGCAAGTCGCGTTTGCCGCGCGGCCGGAGTCCCACTGCGCCATCTACCTCAACGACCCCTTTGAGTTCTCCGCCGCTTTGCTGGCCGCCTGGCATGCGGGAAAAACCGCGGTGCTGCCGGGCGACGACCTGCCCGGCACCCTGCAGGTCATGGCGGAGGCCGGCTACCTCCTGGCCGGCGACCTGCCCCATGCATTGCAGCCCGCCGCCGGAGCACAACCAGGCAAGCGCCAGCCCCTGGACCCGGCCCAGGCGCGGATGCGGCTTTACACCTCAGGGTCGCAAGGCCGGCCCGAGGCCATCGACAAAGGCCTGTACCAGCTTGCGTCCGAAGTGCAGGCGCTCGAAGAAGCCTTCGGCCGCCGGCTGGAGGACGGTGCGCCCACGATTTGGGCGACGGTGTCGCATCAGCATATTTACGGCCTGCTGTTCCTGGTGCTGTGGCCGCTGGCGGCGGGCCGCCCCTTCGGCCTGCGCAGGTTGCTGTACCCCGAAGACATGGCCGCCAGCCTGGGGGCGCAGGCCTCCATCCTGGTGTCCACCCCGGCCCACCTCAAGCGCCTGGCCGAGCCGCCGGACTGGCGGCAGTCCAGGCAGCAACTGCGCGCGGTGTTTTCGTCGGGCGGGCCCTTGCCTTTCGAAGTGGCCCAGTCCGCGGCGGTGATCCTCGGACACACGCCCATCGAGGTCTTCGGCAGCTCGGAAACCGGCGGCATCGCCTGGCGCCAGAGCACCACCGCCGACCAGGCCTGGCAACCGTTTTCCGACCTGAACTGGCGCCTCGACGGTGAATGCCTGGCCGTGCAGTCGCCGCGCCTGCCTGACGACGCCTGGTGGGTCACCAGTGACCGCGCAGCGCCCGCCGGCGGCGGCAGTTTTCGCCTGCTCGGCCGCGTGGACCGCATCGCCAAGATCGAAGAAAAGCGCGTATCGCTCAGCGCGGTAGAACAGCAATTGCTGAAGACGCCCTGGGTGCAGGAAGCCAAAGCGCTGGTGGTCGACACCCCCGTGGGCGCCCGCGTGGGCGCGGCGGTGGTGCTCACGCCGGCGGGCCGGGCGCAAGAGGCCCAGGGACGGCGCGGCCTCATCGACCTGCTGCGCGAGGCCCTGGCCGGCGGGATGGATCCGCTGGCAATTCCAAGGCGCTGGCGCTTTGTCGAAGCCCTGCCGATCAACGCGCAGGGCAAGCCGACGGAAGCCTTGCTGACGGCACTGTTCGCCGCGCAGCCCCAGGCGGCGCGCCCCGAAATGCCGGCGGTGCAATGGCTGGAGCGCGGCGACATCGATGCGCTGGCCACCCTGGACATTCATGCGGGCCTGACGGTATTCGAGGGCCACTTCGAGGTGGCGCCCATACTGCCGGGTGTCGCGCAACTCGACTGGGCGATCACGCTGGGCCGCGAATGCTTTGCCCTGCCGCAACACTTCGTGCGCCTGGAAGCGCTCAAGTTCGTGCGGCCGGTATCTCCCGGCACGGCCTTGCGTGTGGCGCTGCAGTTCAAGCCCCAGCTGGCCGACCCCAAGCTGTGCAGCCTGGGCTTTCGCCTGTATTCGCAAGAGGGCGCGGACGTTTCCGAGCACGCCAGCGGCCGCGCCATCTGGTCGCATGAAGCGGGAGGCCCCCATGCATAAACCCGTGGCCGTGATCCCCTGCTACAACCATCCGCAGACCATAGGCCTTATGGTGGATGCGGTGCGCGCCCATGGGCTCAAGGTGGTGGTGGTCGACGACGGCAGCGACGCGGCCTGCGCCCAGGTGCTGGACGAACTCGCCGCCGTGCACGGCCCCGGCATGGCGCTGCTGAGGCTGGACCACAACCAGGGCAAGGGCGGCGCAATGATGGCCGGCCTGCGGCACGCGCTTTCGCTGGGTTACACCCATGCGCTGCAGATCGACGCCGACGGCCAGCACGATGCGGCCGACATTCCCAAATTTCTCGCGGCTTCGGCGCTACAGCCCGATGCCGTGGTCTGCGGCGTCCCGATTTACGACGACTCCGTGCCCAAGGCCAGGCTGTATGGGCGCTATGCCACCCACGTCTGGGTGTGGATCAACACACTGTCGCTGGACATCGCCGATTCCATGTGCGGCTTTCGCGTCTACCCGCTGGAGCCCGTCGTCAGGCTGTTCAACGAGGCCCGCCTGGGACGGCGCATGGACTTCGATTCCGAGCTGCTGGTGCGCCTGCACTGGCGGGGCGTGCGCATAGTCAACCTGCCGACGCGGGTCCGCTATCCCATCGATGGGGTGTCGCACTTCCAGCTGGTGCGCGACAACGTCCTGATCTCGGGCATGCATGCGCGCATGCTGGCCGGCATGCTGCTGCGCCTGCCGCTGCTGCTGTGGCGCAAGGTCGCGCCGTGACGCAACCCTCCATCATGCCGCCGGCCGCGCCGCACTGGGCCAGCCTGGGCGAACACACCTTCGTCGCCGGCGTGCGGCTGCTGTTCTGGGTTTACCGGGTGCTGGGCCGCCTGCCTTTTCGCCTGTGCCTTTACCCGGTGGTGACGTACTACTGGGCAACTCGCGGCGATGCGCGCCGTGCCTCGCTCGATTACCTGCAAAAACTCGAGGCGGCCACCGGCAGCCTCGGCCGTGCCCCCGCATGGCAGGACACGCTGCGGCATTTCCTGGCCTTTGCCGACACCATCCTCGACAAGTTGCTGGCCGTCAGCGGCGCCATCGCGCAAAGCGCTCTGCGCACGGAGGGCGAGCAAGGCCTGCTGGCTTTGGTCGCCCAGGGCCGCGGCGCGGTGATCGCCACCGGCCACATCGGCTGCATGGAGCTGTGCCGCATCAGCGCGGAGCGCCATCGCGGCGTGAAGCTCAACGTACTGGTGCACACACGGCACGCGGAACGCTTTAACCGCATCCTGCGGCAGTTGCACCCGGACAGCGAGGTGCGTTTCATCCAGGTCACCGACGTCAACCCGGCCACCGCCATGCTGCTGGCCGACAAGGTGGCGCAAGGCGAGTTTGTCGCCATCGCCGGTGACCGTGTGCCGGTGCGCCAGAGCATGTCGGTGCCGGCCCGCTTCCTGGGCCATGAGGCGCAATGGCCGGTCGGGCCCTATGTGCTTGCCTCGCTGCTTAAATGCCCGCTGTATGCCATGGCCTGCGTGAAGGAAGGCAGCGGCTACGTGCTGCGCGTGCACTGCCTGGCCGAAGAAGTGACCCTTCCCCGCCATGCCCGGCGCGAAGCACTGGCCGCGCATGCGCAGCAATTCGCCGGCTGGCTCGAAACGCTGCTGGCCCGCGCGCCACTGGCCTGGTTCAATTTTTTTCCTTTCTGGGCGCAGGGGCTTGAGCCTTCTCGCACCGCACAACCTCCTGAACGCAACCATGACCGCTGAACATTTGGACCCCGTGATTTTTGATGGCCGGCGCCTGGACGTGAACGACGTCGTGGCCCTCTCAACGCGCGCCCGGCCGGCAATGCTGGGCCAGGCCCCCGCCTTTCGCGAGCGCATCATGCGCGGCGCCGCCTTCCTGGACCGCCTGCTGCGCGAAGACGGCGTGGTCTACGGCGTCACCACCGGCTACGGCGATTCCTGCACCGTGAGCATCCCGCCCGAGCTGGTCGCCGAATTGCCGCACCACCTCTACACCTTTCACGGCATAGGCGCAGGCCGCTGGCTCACGCCGGAAGAAACACGCGCCGTGCTGGCCGCGCGCCTGGCCTCGCTGTGCCAGGGGGTGTCGGGCGTGAGCTGGGAGCTGCTGGTGCAACTGGAACAACTGCTGGTGCACGACGTGCTGCCGCTGATACCGGCCGAAGGTTCGGTGGGCGCCAGCGGCGACCTGACGCCGCTGTCCTATGTGGCTGCGGTGCTGTGCGGCGAGCGCGAGGTGCTGTTCGAAGGCAAGCGTCTGCCTGCCGCCGAGGCCCTGGCCCGCATCGGCCTCACGCCGCTGCGCCTGCGGCCCAAGGAGGCGCTCGCGCTGATGAACGGCACCTCCGTCATGACGGGGCTTGCCTGCCTGGCCTGGGAGCGTGCCGACGGCGTGGCGCGCCTGGCGACCCGGATCACCGCCTGCAACGTCTGGGCCGGCGACGGCAACGCCCACCATTTCGACGAAACGCTTTTTTCGCTCAAACCGCACGCCGGGCCGCAATTGGTGGCGCGCCGCCTGCGCGAAGACCTGCTGTCGGACCGCCCCGCGCGCAACGAAAGCCGCCTGCAGGACCGCTATTCGCTGCGCTGCGCGCCGCACGTCATCGGTGTGCTTGAAGACGCCCTGCCCTGGCTGCGCCAGCAGATCGAGAACGAACTCAACAGCGCCAACGACAACCCTTTGATAGACCCCGACGAAGAGCGTGTGCTGCACGGCGGGCATTTTTACGGCGGACACATCGCACTGGCCATGGACACGCTCAAGAACGTGGTGGCCAACGTGGCCGACCTGCTGGACCGCCAGCTGGCGCAACTGGTGGACACGCGCTTCAACCACGGCCTGCCGGCCAACCTTTCAGGGGCCACGGGGCCGCGCGCGGCCATCAACCACGGCCTGAAGGCGCTGCAGATCAGCGTCTCGGCCTGGACCGCCGAGGCGCTCAAGCAGACCATGCCGGCCTCGGTGTTCTCGCGCTCGACCGAATGCCACAACCAGGACAAGGTGAGCATGGGAACGATCGCGGCTCGGGATGCATTGCGTGTGCTGGAGCTGACGGAGCAAGTGGTTGCCGCGCTGCTGATCGCCGCGCGGCAGGCATTGGCGTTGCGCCTGCCGCTGAGCAAGCTGCCGCTGCCCGCGCCGCTGGCAGGCTTCCTGGAACGCCTGTCCAACGAGATCGCGCTGGTGGAAGAAGACCGCGCGCTGGATACCGACCTGCAGCGCCTGCTGGCCGGCATGCGCGCGGGGCGCTGGAGTCTTTACCATGACTGATTCGACTCGTCCCGGCCCCGACCTCAGCCACGAGATCGAGCTGAGCCCGGCCTTCCATGACCTGGACCCGATGAACATCGTCTGGCACGGCAACTACGTCAAGTACCTGGAAATCGCGCGCAATGCGCTCATGGCGAAGTTCAACTACGACTACCCGCAGATGCACGAATCCGGCTACGCCTGGCCCATCGTCGACCTGCGCGTGAAATACGTCGGCTCGGTGCAATACGGCCAGCGCCTGCGCATACGCGCGCGCATCGTCGAATGGGAAAACCGCCTCAAGATCGAGTACCTGATCCTCTGCGCTGAAACCGGCAAGAGGCTCAACAAGGCCAGCACCATCCAGGTGGCGCTGGACGTCAGCACCCTTGAAATGTGCTGGGTCTGCCCGCCGGTGCTGTGGGAGCGGCTGGGCGTAACCGGCCCGGGGGCGCCGGGTACCGCGCCCGGTATTGCGCCAGGCAAGGGACCGGGCGCATGAAGCGCCGCGAGCTCCTCACACTGCTGCCGGCCGGCCTGGGCCTGGCCGCCGCTGGCGTGCACGCACAAAGCGCGCCCGAACTGCTGGCCGACATCAGCCGCCGGCTGGAAAACCCCGCCGTGCTGCGCGGCGAGTTCGAGCAGACCAAAACCATCAAGGGCTTCAAGCGACCGTTGGTTTCGAAGGGAACGTTCGTCATGGCGCGTGACAAGGGCGTGCAGTGGATCACTGCCCAGCCTTTCGCGTCGACCGTGGTGGTGACGCGCGAGCGCCTGCTGACGCTGGGCGAAAGCGGCGCCAGCCGGCAGATCGACACACGCCAGGAGCCCGGCCTGAAAGCCGTCAATGAAATGCTGATGGCGCTGCTGGCCGGCGACGTCAAAGCCCTGGCCGAGCGCTTCCAGGCCGAAGGCGCGCTGCAGGGCGCGCAGGGCTGGCGCCTGGCGCTCAAGCCGCGCGACGCCGCCCTCGCCGCATTCATCACACGCATCGAGCTCGAAGGCGGCCGCCACGTCGACAGCGTGAACCTGCACGAGGCCTCGGGCGACGCCAGCCGCATACGCTTTTTCAACCATGCGGCGTCCAGCCTGAGCCCGGTTGAGGCCGGGCGTTTCGGGCCATGAAATTTCCCGCTCGCCTGGGCAACTTGGGCACACCGCAATGGCTGGCACTGGCCTGGCTGCTGGTGGTGGCCGCCATAGGCTGGCACCAGTGGCAGTTCTGGCAGGCGCCGCGCCTGGACACCGACGTCTTCGCGCTGCTGCCGCAAGACGAAAAGGCCCCGGTCGCGCAGCGCGCCATGCGCCAGCTCGGCGAACAGGGCGAGCGCCGCGTGGTGGTCATGCTGGGCGCGGCCGACTGGCGCGCCGCCCAGGATGCGGCCGCGCGCTTTGACGCAACGCTGGCCGCCGCCCATGCGGGCCTGCGCCGCGCGGGCGACGGCGGCGCGGCGACGCAGGCCCTGGATTTTTACCGGCCCTGGCGCGATGCGCTGCTCACCGATGCCCAGCGCACGGAACTGCGCAACGCAGACACGCAAGCACTGGCTGCGCAGGCGCTGGAGCGGCTGCACGGCCTGAACACCGGCCAGCCCACGGCCTGGCTGGCCGACCCGTTGGGCCTGTGGAGCGCCTGGTGGTCGCAGCGCGGCGGGCTGACGGCCGCCAGGCCCCGCGACGGCCTGCTGTGGGTGGCCGACCCGGCCGGCCAACGCGACTGGGCGGTGCTGCTGTATGAAACCGAGGGCTCGGCCTTTCGCTTTGACGGCGATCGCCGCTGGGGCGATGCGCTCGACTCGGCCGCTGCGGCAGCCGCCGCGGCCGGCCCCGTCACCGTGCTGCGCGCCGGTGTGCCGCTGCATGCCGAAGCCGGCGCCGTCCAGGGCAACCGCGAGATGAACACCATAGGCTGGGGTTCGCTGGCGGCCGTCATCGCGCTGGTGTGGTGGGCCTTTCGGGCGCTGCGGCCGGTGGCGCTGATCGCGGTGTCCTTGCTCGTCGGCTGCGCGGCGGCGCTGTCCGTCACGGTGTGGGTGTTCGGGCAGGTCCATTTGCTGACGCTGGTGTTCGGCGCCAGCCTGGTCGGCGTGGCCGAGGACTTCGGCATTCATTACTTCACCTCGCGGCTGGCATCGCCCGCCACCGCGCGCTGGCCGCTGATGAAGCACCTGCTGCCCGGGCTGGCGCTGGCACTGCTGACCAGCGTGCTGGGCTACCTGGTGCTGGCCGTGGTGCCCTTTCCGGGCCTGCGGCAGATGGCGGTGTTTTCGGCCGTGGGCCTGGTCGCGGCCTTTCTCACCGCCGTGTGCTGGTTTCCGGCACTGGACCGCGGCACGCTGCGCGGCAGCCGGATGGCGAGCGCCGTGGCCGCCAACCTGGCGCACTGGCCCACGCTGGGCGGACGCAGGCTGTGGACGCTGCTGGCGGTCTTCACCTTGCTGTGCGCGTGGGGCGTTTCGCGCCTGCATGCAAATGACGACCTGCGCCAGCTGCAGTCCTCGCCGCCGGAACTGATCAAGGACCAGATCGAAGTCAGCCGCCTGCTGCAGATTCCCAGCCCGGCGCAGTTTTTTGTGGTGCAAGGCTCCACACCCGAGGCCGTGCTGCAGCGCGAAGAAGCGCTCAAGGACAAGCTGCGGCTGGATGCGGCCGCCATGGCCGGAACCGGCGCGCCCGCGCTCAGCGCCGTCTCCGACTGGGTGCCGTCTGCCGCGCGCCAGACGGAAAACCGCCGGCTCACGGCCCCCGCCGAGCAGCAGGTGCTGGCCAAAGTCAGCCAGGCGCTGGGCGAAGACCTGCAGCGCCCCGCCTTCGATCCCGCGCCGCTGGCGCTCGAAGCCTGGCTCGCCAGCCCCGCCTCCACCGCCACACGCGCCCAATGGCTGGGGCAGGTCGACGGCGGCTATGCCAGCGCCGTGCTGATACGCGGCCTGGCCAACCGCGCCCAGGCCGAAGCCCTGCACGCGCTCGGCGAGCAGGTCGAGGGCGTGCACTGGGTGGACCGTGCCAGCGACATGTCGGGATTGCTGGGGCGCTTTCGCGTCACCATGGGCTGGCTGCTGGTGGCCGGGCATGCAGTGGTATGGTTCGCCATGGCGCTGCGCTTCGGGCGTGCCGCCTGGCGGGCCTGGCTGCCGACCGCGCTGGCGTCGCTGGGCTGCCTGGCTGTGCTGGGCTGGCTGGGCGAGCCCTTCCAGCTGTTCAGCCTGCTGGCGCTGATGCTGTTACTGGGCATGGGCGTCGATTACGGCATTTTCCTGCTTGAGCACCGGGGCGAGGAACAGGGCCACGCCTGGCTGGCCGTGCTGCTGGGCGCCATCAGCACCGGCCTGTCCTTCGGCCTGCTGGCCTTGTCCGCGACGCCGGCCCTGCATACCTTCGGGCTGACCCTGCTGACAGGGCTGACGCTGGTGTGCGTGCTTGCGCCCCTTTTCCGACTACACAAGTCCCATAACCCCAACCCAAGGCAGGCATGACACAAGAACAACAAGAACACACAGACATCCTGATCATCGGGGCCGGCCCGGCAGGCGCCGTGGCCGCGGGTTTGCTGCGCCAGCAGGGGCGCCAGGTGTTGATCCTTGAACGCGAGCAGTTCCCGCGCTTTTCCATCGGCGAAAGTCTGCTGCCGCAAAGCATGGAATACATCGAGGCGGCCGGCATGCTGCGCGCCGTCGTCGAGGCCGGCTTCCAGTACAAGAATGGCGCGGCCTTCACCTGCGGCGACCGGCACACGGAATTCGACTTTCGCGACAAATTTTCGCAAGGCTGGGGCACCACCTACCAGGTGCAGCGCGCCCGCTTTGACGAGGTCCTTGCCAAAGAGGCCGCGCGCATGGGCGCCGAAGTCCGTTTTCGCCACGAAGTGCTGGCGGTGGACGTGGCCGGTGAGCAGCCCAGCGTCCAGGTGCGCAATGCGGACGGGCGCACTTACAGCGTGAGCGCCAACTTCCTGCTGGATGCGAGCGGCTTCGGCCGCGTGCTGCCCCGCTTGCTGGGCTTGGAATACCCTTCGGGCTTTCCCACGCGCGGCGCCATCTTCACGCACGTGCAGGACAACGCGCCGGCCGGTGCGGGTTTTGACCGGCAAAAAATCCTGGTCACCGTGCATCCCGAGCATTGCGACGTCTGGTACTGGACCATCCCGTTTTCCGACGGCCGCTGCTCGCAGGGCGTGGTGGCGCGCACCGAGTTCCTCGCGCAATACACCGGCAGCGATACGGAGCGCCTGCAGGCACTGGTGAGCGAGGCGCCCGGACTGCGCACCCTGTTTGCCAATGCGGTGTGGGACACGCCGGCGCGCAGCATCACAGGCTACTCGGCCAACGTCAAATCGCTGTGGGGCAAGGGCTATGCGCTGCTCGGCAATGCGGGCGAGTTCCTCGACCCGGTGTTTTCCAGCGGCGTGACCATCGCCTTCAAGTCGGCCAGCCTGGCGGCCGCCTGCCTGAAGCGCCAGGCGGCCGGCGAAAACGTCGACTGGGAAAGCGACTACGCGCGCCCGCTCAAGGCCGGTGTGGACACCTTCCGGGTGTTTGTCGAATCCTGGTACGCGGGCGGCTTCCAGAAAGTCATCTTTCACGAAAACGCCAGCCCCGAGATACGCCGCATGATCTCGTCCATCCTGGCCGGCTACGCCTGGGACACCGGCAACCCCTATGTCGCCGAGTCCAAGCGGCGGCTGGCCGTGCTGGAGGAACTGTGCGCGCCCTGAAGCACCTTGCCGCCGTGCTTGCCGCCGCGCTGGTGCTGGCGGCTTGCGCCTCTGCACCGTCCCTGCCCCCGGATGCTACGCCGCTGCTGCGCCTGGCCCCGTCATCGCTGGGCCGCGAACTGGCGGTGGTGCAGCAACTGGACGTGCAGGCCGCGGGGCAGACGCGCTCGCTGGAGGTCGCGCTCGAGGCCGACGCCGATTCCGTGCGCATGGCCTTCATGCAGCTGGGCCAGACCGTGGCGCGCCTCGAATGGGACGGCCGCAAGCTGGAACAAAGCCTGGCGCCGGGTTGGCCCAAGGTGGTCAGCGCGGAGCAGGTGCTCAGCGACCTGCAGCTGGTCTGGTGGCCGGCCGCGGCCGTACGCGAAGGCCTGGCGCCGGGCTGGCAGCTGGCCGAGTCGGGCCAGGCGCGCGAGCTGAGCTACCAGGGTCGCGCGGTGGTTTCGGTGCGCAAACTGGGGCCTGACCACGTCGAACTGGTACAACACGCGCAAGGCTATACGGTGCAAATCCATACCCGCGGCGCATCGCCCGTCTTTTCATTGCCATGAGCACGATTTACCTTCACCCCCCCGGCCTGGTCTGTGCATTGGGCAACAGCCTCCCCCAGGTGCGCGAGGCACTGTGGAACGCGGCCGGCCCGGGCGGCCTGACGCAGACGGATCGCTATTCCCCGGGGCGCCGCCTGCCGCTGGGCGAAGTCCATGCCGCCCTGCCCAGCCTGGACCACGCCGCGCCGCAGCATCGCGTGCGCAACAACGCCATCGCCCTGCTGGCCCTGGCCGGCATACGCCCGGCTGTGGAGGCCGCGATCAACCGCTGTGGCCCGGGCCGTGTCGCCGTGGTGGTGGGCACCAGCACCTCGGGCCTGCCCGAAGGCGAGGCCGCGCGGGCACTGCATGAGCGCAGCGGCACTTGGCCCGCGGGCTTTAGCTACGCGCAGCAGGAACTCGGCAACCTCGCCGACTTTCTGGCCGCCGAACTGGGCCTCACGGGCATCGCGCACGTCATCTCCACCGCCTGCTCATCGGGTGCCAAGGCGCTGGCCAGCGGCGCGCGGCTGCTGCAGGCCGGCATGGCCGACGCCGTGGTGGCCGGGGGTTGCGATGCACTGGGCGCTTTCACCGTCGCCGGCTTCTCGGCGCTGGAATCGGTGTCGGCCGAGCGCTGCAACCCGATGTCGCTGAACCGGCGCGGCATCAACCTGGGCGAAGGCGCCGCGCTGTTCCTGATGACGCGCGAAGAAGCGCCGGTGCGCCTGGCGGGCTGGGGCGAAAGCTCGGACGCCCACCACATGTCGGCGCCCGACCCGGCCGGCCGCGGCGCGATGCGCGCCATGCAGGCGGCGCTGCAGCGCGCCGGTGTGGCGGCCGCCGCAGTCGATTACCTCAACCTGCACGGCACCGCGACGCCGCACAACGACGTCATGGAGAGCCTGGCCGTGGCCGAGGTGCTGGGCAGGGGCGTGCCGGTCAGTTCCACCAAGCCGCTGACGGGCCACACCCTGGCTGCCGCGGGCGCGGTCGAGGCCGCCTTCAGCTGGCTGACCCTGGTGGACAACCCGCAAGGCCTGTTGCCGCCGCACTGGTGGGACGGTGAGGCCGACCCCGCCCTGGCGCCGCTGCGCCTGGTGGCGCCCGGTGAAAGCCTGGGCCGCGCGCCGCACTACGTTTTGAGCAATTCATTCGCTTTTGGCGGCAGCAATGCCTCCGTCCTGCTGGGGAGTGCCTGAATGAGCCTGATGGATGAAACCCTTCGCGTGGCGGACCTGGTCCCCCACCGCGGCACCATGAGCTGGCTGGACCGCGTCGTCAGCGTGGATGCCGAACACGTGGTGGCCGAGGCCGACATCGGCGGGGCCAGCCTGTTCCTGCGCGGCGGGCAGCTGGACGCCTGGATAGGCATCGAGTACATGGCCCAGGCCATCGCGGCCTGGGCCGGCCACCGGGCGCGCGGCCAGGGGCGCCAGGTTACCCTGGGCTTCCTGGTCGGCACCCGTCGCTACGAGGTGCACCGCCAGTCGTTCAAGGTCGGGGATTGCCTGCGCATCGAAGCGGGCTGCGAACTGATGGCGGACAACGGCCTGGGCATGTTCGCCTGCAGGATACTGGTGGGCGGCGAGGTCGCGGCCACGGCCAACCTGTCGGTGTTCGAGCCTCCCGAAGGAGAGGCGTTTTTGAATGTGGAAGCTGGAAAAAAGGGAGAGGCATCATGAAAGGCTGCGTGCTGGTCACGGGATCAAGCAGGGGCATAGGGCGGGCCGTGGCCCTGCGCCTGGCCAAGGACGGCTACGACGTGGCCGTGCATTGCCGCCAGCAGCGCGAGCAGGCCGAAGAAGTGGCAAACGCCATCCTGGAGATGGGCCGGGAAGCGCGTGTGCTCTGCTTCGACGTGACCGACCGGGCCCAGGCCTCCAGCATGCTGCTGGCCGACATCGAGGCGCACGGTGCCTACTACGGCGTCGTCTGCAACGCCGGCATCGCGCGCGACAACGCCTTTCCGGCCATGAGCGGCGAAGACTGGGACGCGGTCATCCACACCAACCTCGACGCGTTTTACAACGTGCTCTACCCCGTGGTCATGCCCATGGTGCGCAGGCGCGCGCCGGGGCGCATCGTGACGCTGTCCTCGGTATCAGGCCTGATGGGCAACCGCGGCCAAACCAATTACAGTGCGGCCAAGGCCGGCATCATCGGCGCGACCAAAGCGCTCGCGGTGGAGCTGGCCAAACGAGAAATTACCGTGAACTGCGTGGCCCCGGGCCTGATAGATACCGACATGATTGAACCCCACGTGCTTGAAGAAGCCCTCCACATGATTCCCGCCCGCCGCATGGGCCGCCCCGAAGAAGTGGCGGCCGCCGTGTCCTTCCTGCTTTCGGCCGACGCCGCCTACATCACGCGGCAGGTCATTTCCGTGAACGGGGGGATGGTCGGATGAAGCGGGTCGTCATCACCGGCGTGGGCGCGATCAGCCCGTTGGGCCACGACTGGCCCACCGTGCGCGCCCGCCTGCGCGAGGAGCGCAACGTGGTCCAGTACATCCGCGAATGGGACGAGTATGAAGGCCTGAACACGCGGCTCGGCACCCGCGCCGCGCCGTTTGAGCTGCCCGCGCGCTACAACCGCAAGGTCACCCGCAGCATGGGCCGCGTCGCCATCATGGCCACCCTGTCCGCCGAAACGGCGCTGGCCGACGCGGGCCTGGCCGGCGACCCGCTGGTCACCAGCGGCAACATGGGCATCTCCTACGGCTCGTCCATAGGCTCGCCCGCCGCCATGGGCGACTTCGGCAACATGATTTCCCGCAAAACCACCGAAGGCATCAACGCCAACACCTACATCCGCATGATGTCGCACTCGGCGGCGGTCAACATGGGCGTGTTCCTGGGCGTCACCGGGCGCATCATCCCGACCTCCAGCGCCTGCACCGCCGGCAGCCAGGGCCTGGGCTACGGCTTCGAGGCCATCCAGAGCGGCCGCCAGGTCGCCATGCTGGCCGGCGGGGCCGAAGAACTCGACGCCACCGACGCCGCCGTCTTCGACACCCTGTTCGCCACCAGCACCAGCAACGACACGCCGCAGCTCAGCCCGCGGCCCTTCGACGCCGAACGCGACGGCTTGGTGCTGGGCGAAGGCGCGTGCACGATGGTGCTCGAAGAGCTGGAGCACGCGCGCGCGCGCGGCGCAAAAATCCACGCCGAAATCATCGGCTTCGGCACCAACAGCGACGGCACGCATGTGACCCAGCCCAATCCGCGCACCATGGCGCAGGCCATGCGCCAGGCCCTGGCCGGCGCAGGGCTGCCACCCGAGGCCATCGGCTACATCAATGCGCACGGCACCGCGACCGAGCACGGCGACGTCGCTGAAACGCAGGGCACGCACGAGGTCTTCGGCGGCCGCACGCCTATCAGTTCGCTCAAAAGCTATATGGGCCATACCCTGGGCGCCTGCGGCGCGCTGGAAGCCTGGATGAGCGTCGAGATGATGCGCGACGGCTGGTTCGCGCCCACCCTCAACCTGCGCAATGTGGACCCGCGCTGCGGTGAGCTGGACTACGTGCGCGAAGGCGGGCGCAGCCTGCGGACCGACATCGTCATGAGCAACAATTTTGCCTTCGGCGGGATCAACACCTCGCTGATCCTGCGGCGCTGGGCCGATTGACCATGCAACAACAGCCACAATCAGAATTCACCGGACGGGCAGGCCATGCGGCCCGCCCGCCCACCAGCCCCCATCACGAAGGCCCGGAGCAGCGAACTCGCGCCTGAATGAAAAAAGCAGCCGGGCAGACAAGCCGGCAGATCGTCAACCACAGAGAGAGGGAACACACCATGAAATCGAAATTTTTTGCCGGCCTGGTACTTGCACTGGCTTTTGCCGCCGGCCCCGCCAGCGCGCGCTGGCCCCTGCCCATCGTGAACTATCCCGATGTCCCCGTGGTCACCAGCAGCGGCAACCCACCCAGCGCGGCGCGCGTCAAGGAAGCCATCCTGGCCGGTGCGGCGGCCAAGAACTGGACAGTCGCCCAGCAGGCCGACGGCAACCTGCAAGCCACGCTCAAAGTTCGCGGCAAGCACACCGTCATCGTGCAGATCACCTACACACCGGTGAAATACTCGCTGACCTACCAGGACAGCATTGACATGAACTACGGCCAGCGCAACGGCGAGCCTGTGATTCACCCCTTCTACAACACCTGGGTGGGCGAGCTCAAGGAATCCATCCGCGGCGAGATGCTCAAGCTCTGAACGGCCACCGGGCAAGGCCAGCGATGAGCGCCAGCACGTCCGGCCCCGCCCTCACCCGCCTCAGGCTTGAAAGCATTGAGGCCATCCACGCCGGCCTGTCCGGCCTGGGCATGGACTGGCTCAGCCAGGAAGAGCAGTCTCGCCTGTCGGCCATGACGGCGTCGCGCCGGCGCACCCAGTTCATCGCCGGGCGCTGGCTGGCCCGCCAGTGCCTGGCGGCCCATGCCGGCGGCCGCTGGCAGGACTACGCCCTTTCGGCGCCCGACGACGGCGCACCGCAGATACTCACAAGGCCATCCGCCTCTGAACAGGGGTATTTCTCGCTAAGCCACAGCGGCGACTGGCTGGCCTGCGCGGTCTCCCCGCAACCGGTCGGCGTGGATGTGGAATGCAGCGACCGCGTGCGCGATTTCCAGGCGCTCAATGAATGGATGCACGAGCCCGATGCCCTGCAGGCCATCCCGGGCGACGCTCAGCAACAACAAACCTGGTTTTACGCGCAATGGACGCTCAAGGAAGCCTGGCTCAAGCAGGTGACTTCGGCCTCGTCGTCAAGGCCGTTGATGCGATCGGCCCGGTTCACGCCTTGCGGGGATAGCCCCGGCACGGCCATGGTAGGGCAGGGCGCGGCCTTCACCGTGGCGGTCTACCCGGCCACGCCCACCACCCTGCAATGGGAAGGCTGCGCTTTGGGGCAAGTCCAGTGGGCTAGCTGGAAACATTCCGACTGAGGCGCTGAGGTGTTTTAGGTTCCGGAGCCGGGAGTCGCCCGGCCAGCAGGATTAAGAGAAGAGCGCCCTGCCAGAACAGTAGCTGGCCTCGACCCTTCACCCGTGTTTTAGCTCCCTATTAGCCCGCCAGCCCGGAGCATCCCCACAACCCCAACCAGAATCCAGAAAAGATTCAGCAGCGAATAAGCCGCATCCCGTTTGAGCAGCGAGCACCATGACAGCATGATCGCGTCGATGGTATTGAAGGCCCAGACAAACAGAAAGGGGCTGGCAGGTCCCATCCAGCTGACCAGGCCGAAGCTGAAGATGCGCATCAGCACACCGATCATTTCGATGACGCGGATGTTGTCCAGGATAAAGCCGTTGACCACGGCGGGCAGGCCCAGGCGATCCGCACGAGCGGCAGCGCCGCTCAAGGCTTCACCGCCACGGCATTGACCAGGGTTTCTTCGCGCTCAACGGGCAGGGGTTTGCCTATCCACTCGAGAAAGCCCAGGTCGGGCCGGCTCCACCAAAGATAGGGCAGCGAGATGCGCGCGTCCGGCAGCTCAAAGCCGGCCCGCCTGACCATGGCGATGTATTCGGGCGCGGTGCGCTGCACGTCCATGGGGTGGCGGAACAGCAGGCGTATGGGCAGCGAATGGATGTATTTGCGCGTCGACTCGGCGAACAGCAGCACGCCCCCGGGCTTGAGCACCCGGAAGAACTCGGCCATGGCCTCTTCCTGGGCCACGATGTGGTGAAAGGTCTGGTGGCAAAAAACCATGTCGAAATGCCCGTCAGGCCACGGCATGCGCGAAGCGTTGCCGGCGTGCAGTTCCACCGGGCTCGCGCAGGCCCTGGCTTCGGCGCCGGCGCGCTGCGGCAGGTCCGGGTCCATGTCCATGCCGACGATCAGCTGGGGCGAAAAGCGCTTGGACAGCTCGGCGAAGGAATGGCCGAAACCGCAGCCCACGTCCAGCACCCGGTCGTAGCGCGCATCAGTCGGCAGCAGCGTTTGCAGGTCGTTCAGCGCGCGGTTCAGCACATGGACCTTCCAGGTCATGGTGCGCAAAAACCAGTTGCCGAAGCCGGTTTCCTCAACAAATGCGTCGACAGCCGACGTGGCATTCATGGTCATTCAACTCCCCCTTGTGTCGATTCTTTTTGGTGCGGTCAGCGACTGCCCGGAAGACATAGTCTATGGGCTACGGCCCGACCGTTGCACAATTGCAGATTGCACCTGCTCAATGGTCTATTGTCGAGCACAAGCCGGCCCGCCAGGACCGACAGCGTGGGTAGGCGTGGCGATTGATCAACGGCCGTCGGGCTCTGACATTCGCTGGGGAATGTCGCGCCGAGTGTGCAACACCCGCCAAACGTCGATGTGGTCTTCCCCTTCCAAGTAGAAAACCAGAAACGGGAAGTTGGTAAGCGGCCAAGTGCGAAGGCCCGGCAGGCCCAGTTCATGCGCGTAACGAGGCGAGCCTGTGGCGGCATTGCGGCTGATGTGCCCATAGGCTTGCTCCAACGCATCGACAAAGCCCAGCGCGGCGTCCATGGAACCCTCAAGCAAGTAACGGTCAACGGCCGACTCAACGTCCGCCGTCGCCTGCGCACGGGGAATGACAGGTTTTGTTTTCAAGCCCGCTTGCCGGATTTGACTCGTTGGGGCGTTCCTCTGGCCCGTTGCCGCAGGGCGGCAAAGTAATTCGCGCTCACCGGTGCGCCGGGCGCGGAAGCCGCGCCCTGAAGCAGCAACTCCCGCAGCTGGCGGCGCTCTTGGTCGGTACGGATCAGTTCGCGCACATACTCGCTGCTGGTGCCGTAGCCACGCTCAGCCACCTGGGCATCGACAAACGACTTCAGGGTGTCCGGCAAGGAGATATTCATGGTAGTCATGCGACAAGAATAGTATTTTTGGCAAAATTTGGCAAGAATTTCGTGATGCCAGCGGCGCCAGCGCGGTTCGGGAACAATCGCCCCCTCCCGCGCTTCGTTTACAAAACCAGCATTTGTCGGGCCCTTGCTTGGTGCATCGCAGAATTGCAACGAGCCTTGGGCACAGCCGGCTAGACGGGCAGCACGACCGCCCTCCCCTCAGCCGCTGCCTGCGTCACCGCCAGGGTGGCTTCCAGCGTGCGAAAGCCGTCCAGTGCCGAGCACACGGGAGCTTCCCTGCCTTCGATGAGGGCCGCGAAGTGGCGCAACTGCTCGGTGTAGGGGCAACCGATGTGCAAGGCCGTGCGCTCCTGCGTCAGGGGGTCGTGCCAGCCCTGGGCAGGGCCTTCGTCCTGGCGGTAGCGCCAGACTTCCAGGCGCGGCAGGGTCAGCGAGCCTTGCGTGCCGGAATAGAAGTGCGCGTTGATGTCCTGGCGCGGGAAGCGTTCGGCCTCACCCACGCCCAGGTCCCAGTTCCAGGGCGCCGCCGCGGTGTCCGACACCGTGACAGTTCCGAGCGCACCATTGCGAAACCGCAGCGCCACCACGGCGGTGTCCTCAACCTCGAAGCCGCGCACCGCGTTGGATGCCAGCGCCTGCACGCTCTCGATTTCGCCATAGAGGTGGCGCATCAGGTCGATGTCGTGAATCAGGTTGATCAGGATGGGGCCGCCGCCGCGCTGGCGGCGCCAGGCCACGTCGAAGTAGTCGCGCGGCTTGAGCCAGGTGCACATCGCGGTGGCGCTGACCGGCCGGCCCAGCGTGCCGGCGCTGACGATGGCCTTGGCCTTGCGCATGATGGGGTTGTGGCGGCGCTGGTGGCCCACCAGCACCGGCAGACGTGTGGCGCGGGAAGCCTCACAGATGCGCCGGCCGTCGGCCAGGGTGTCGGCGATAGGTTTTTCGACCAGCACCGCGGCGCCGTTTTCAAGGCAATCGACGGTGATCTGCGCATGCGTCGCATTTGGTGTGGCGACCACCACGCCCGTGGGCCTGGCCTGGGCCAGCAGGCTGGGGTAATCGGCGAAACAGGGAACACCGAGGCTGCGCGCAAGCTCGGCCGCCGCCGGGGTCGGGTCGGCAATACCGACGAGGTCAAAGTCCGGGCTTTTCAGCGCGCGGTCGATATGGGTGATGCCGATCAGGCCGGCGCCGATGACGGCTATGGAAAGTTTGCTCATGGGGTACGTCCTGGGTAAGCGTTGCGGGGAAGGCGCAGAGGCCAACTGGGCGAAGTCTAGTAACAACAAAAATATCTACAATCTGCAAATAGTTAACTCGTATTCAACGAATCGTTGACAATCAATGCCATGGATTTGAAGGACCTGGAGGTGTTCTGCGAGGTGGTTCGCCGCTCAGGTTTCGCGGCGGCTTCGCTGCAGATCGGGACCACGCCCGCGCACATCAGCAAGCGCATCGGCATCCTGGAGTCGCAACTGGGTGTGCGGCTTTTCCACCGCACGACGCGGCGTGTGGTGATCACCGAGGACGGCGAACGTGCCTACCAATGGGCGCGGCGCATCCTCGACGACGCGAACGCGATGTCGGAGGCCTTCAGCAGCGCCAAGAGCGAGCCCTCAGGGCAGTTGCGTATCGCGACCAGCCCGCGGCTGGGCCGCGAGCATGTGGCGCCCATCATGTCGGCGCTGGGTGAGCGCTACCCGCGCATCGACATCTGGCTTGAACTGCTGGACAGGCGTGTGGACCTGGTCGCCGAAAACTTCGACCTCGACATCCGTGTCGGCGACCCGATGCCAGCCCAGCTCATTGCCCAACGCATGATGGAGAGCTGGCGCATCCTGTGTGCCTCACCCGGCTACCTCGCGCAGCACGGCCACCCGAAGTCGGTGGCCGACCTGGCCGAGCACGAGTGCCTGCTGTACCGCGAGCGCGAGCAGCCGTTTGGCACCTGGCGTGTGACGGGGCCCAAGGGCGCAGAGTCCGTCAAGGTGACGAGCCGCTTCAGCTCCAACCACAGCGACGTGGTGAAGGGATGGAGCTTGGACGGCAAGGGTATCTGCCTGCTGTCTGTCTGGGATGTGGCACAGCCGTTGCGCGAGGGCCGTCTGGTAAGGGTGCTACCCGCGTACCACGAGCCCGCCAACATCTGGGCCATGACCAGCACCCGCTCAGCCGGCTCGGCCAAGGTCAGGGTGTGCGTGCAATTCCTGAAGGAGCAGTTGGCCCGGGGGCCGCATGCATTGAAGATGGACATAGCGGGCAGCCGCCCGTCCCGATAAAAGCGAGGCGGGCTGTCGCCCCGGCTACGGCCTGCTCAGGCGTCCCACAGTCCCCGCATGGCGCGCGCAAACGCTTGCGTATGTTGGCGTGGTGAACCGGCCGCTGCCTCACCCGCCACATACACCTCGCCAAACGCCGCGCCGGGGCTGGAAAACACCAGCGCATCCAGCAGGTAGCCGGCCGGCACGCCCAGCAGCGCGGGGGATTCGATATCCAGCGTCACGAAGTCGGCGCGGTGGCCGGGCGCCAGGCCGGCTTGCATCTGGCCCGTGGCCGGGAAACCGCCTGCCAGCGCGGCTTCGAACAGGCCGGCGGCGCTGCCTTCATGGCCCAGCACGCGCGCGGCGATGTTGCGCTGGCGCAGCGTGAGGCGCTGTGAATATTCCAGCAGGCGCAGCTCTTCGGGCCAGCTGCGCGTGACGTGGCTGTCGGAGCCTATGGACCACTTGCCGCCCGCAGCCGCGTAGGCCGGCAGGTCGAACACGCCGTCGCCCAGGTTGGCTTCGGTCGCGGGGCAGATCACGATGGCGGCGCCCTTGCCCTGCACGCCCTGCAATTCGGCCGGCGTGGCATGGGTGGCGTGCACCAGGTTCCAGCGGGCGTCGACGTCGGCATTGTTCAGCAGCCATTCAATCGGGCGCTGGCCGGTGTGGGCGATACAGTCATCGACTTCCTGTGTCTGCTCGGCAATGTGGATGTGCACCGGCAGGCCCGCCTCCTTCGCTGCGACCGTGAGTTCGTGCATGGCGGCTGGGCTGGCGGCGCGCAGCGAGTGCACGGCCACACCGACATTGATGCGTGCATCATCCTGAGTCTGGCGCTGGATGCTTTCGACCATGCGCATGACGCCCTCGGGCGTCGAGGAGAAACGCCGCTGGTCCTCACGCAGGCCCGCGGCCTTGAAGCCGGAACGCATGTACAGCGTAGGCAGCAGCGTCAGGCCAATGCCGGTGCGCTGCGCCGCGCGCACCAGGGCCAGCGCCATCTCGGCCGGGTCGGCATAGGCCGCGCCGCTCACATCGTTGTGCAGGTAGTGAAAGTCGCACACCTCGGTGTAGCCGCCGGCCAGCAGCTCGGCATAAAGCTGGCCGGCAATCGCCTCCAGCTGCTGCGGCGTGATGCGGTTGGCCGCGCTGTACATGCGGTCGCGCCAGCTCCAGAAATCGTCGGACGCATGGGCACCCGCGCTGCGGCGTTCGGTCAGGCCCGCCATGGCGCGCTGGAAGGCGTGGCTGTGCGCATTGACCAGGCCAGGCAGCACAGGGCCGGTCAGCATTGTTGCTCCTTGTTGCTCTTGCGCAGTGGCGCCGGGCTGCACGCTGTGCCAGCTGCCGTTGGCGGCCACCGTGAGCAGCACGTCTTTGGCCCATGCACCCTGAACCCAGGCCTGGTGCGCGAAAAAAGTCTTCATGCCGTAGCCCATGGTGCTCAGGTGTAAAGATGGTTGGCGGCCTGCAGCGCACCGGCCACCATGTTTTTAAGCAGGGGTTGCACATGCCAGGCAAGGGCCTCGTCATAGGCATAGGGCGGCACTTCCTGCATGTAGAGGCTTTGGCACATCTCCAGCTGCACGGCATGCACGTCTTCGGCGGGCCGGCCGTAGTGGCGTGTGATGTAACCGCCCTTGAAGCGGCCGTTGACGGCCGTGCTGATGTGGGGCATGGCGTCACAGGCCCGCACCACGGCGGCGGTGATGGCCTCATGCGCGCTGGCGCCGCTGGCCGTTCCAATGTTGAGATCTGGCAGCTTGCCCTCAAACAGCCAGGGTATCTGCGAGCGAATGCTGTGCGCGTCCCACAGCAGGGCAAAGCCGTGTTTCGCCTTCAGGCGCGCCAGCTCCGCAGCCAGGGCCGAATGGTAGGGTTGCCAGTAGGCTTCGCGCCGCCGTGCGCGCTCTTCGGCACCGGGCTCACGGCTGGCCTGGTACAGTGGCGCGCCGCTGAAAAAATGCGTGGGGCACAGTTCGGTGTTGGATGCGCCCGGGTACATAGGCGCATCGTCGGGCGGCCGGTTCAGGTCTATCACGTAACGCGAATAGCGTGGCCGCAAAACGCTGGCGCCCAGCAGGGGCAAAAAGTTGTAGAGCTGGTGCAGGTGCCAGTCGGTGTCTTCAACATCCAGCGCCTGCGGCATGTAGCCGCCCCGCAGCTCGGCGGGAATCTCGGTGCCTATGTGCGGCATGCTGACCAGCAGCGGCACGCTGCCCTCGTGCAGGGTGAAAACTTCGCTCATACAACCTGACCTTTAAAAACAGTTTTGAGGCGCGGGTTGGCGCCCAGGGCATAACTCAGTTCTGCCGGCCGCTGCACGCCCCACAGCACAAAGTCGGCACGCATACCCGGTGCCAGCACGCCGCGGTCGCGCAGGCCCAGCGCCGCAGCCGCATGGCGCGTGACGCCGGCCAGCGCCTCTTCGGGCGTAAGGCGAAACAGCGTACAAGCCATGTTGAGCATCAGCAGCAAGGAGGTGCAAGGCGAGCTGCCCGGGTTGCAGTCGGTGGAGATCGCCATGGGCACGCGCTGCTCACGCAACAGTTCCACAGGCGGCAAGCGGGTTTCGCGCAAAAAGTAAAACGCGCCAGGCAACAGCACCGCCACCGTGCCGGCAACCGCCATGGACTTCGCTCCCTCAGCCGACAACCATTCAAGGTGGTCACAGCTGAGTGCGCCATAACGCGCGGCGAGCTGCGCGCCGCCGCTGTCGCTGAGCTGTTCGGCATGCAGCTTGACCGGAATGCCCAGCGCTTTCGCCGCGGCGAAGACACGTTCAGTCTGCGCGGTGCTGAAGGCGATGCGCTCGCAAAAGGCGTCGACCGCATCGACCAGGCCCTCGGCATGCAGCAGCGGCAGCATCTCAAGCACGGCATCGACATAGGCATCGGTGCGGCCGGCAAATTCGGCAGGCACGGCATGCGCACCCAGGAAGGTGGCGCGCACGTCCACCGAATGCGTCCGCCCCAGTGCGCGCGCCACCGCAAGCGTCTTGCGTTCATGCTCCAGCGCCAGGCCGTAACCGGATTTGATTTCCAGGGTTGTCACGCCTTCGGCGATCAAGCTCCTGAGCCGGGTTTCGCTTTGCGCCTGCAATTGCTGCGCGCTCGCGGCACGCGTGGCCTTGACCGTAGACGCGATGCCGCCGCCGGCGCGGGCGATCTCTTCATAAGTCACCCCATTGAGGCGAAGTTCAAATTCATGGGCGCGGTCGCCGCCATAAACCAGGTGGGTGTGGCAGTCGATCAGGCCGGGCGTGATCAAGGCGCCGCCGGCATCATGCTGCTCACCACAGCGTGCGAGCAGATCTGCCGGCAGCTCGGCGCGCGGGCCGGCCCAGGCGATGGATTCGCCCTCAACAACCAGTGCGGCGTCTTCGATCAATCCGTAGGGCTGGGCGGCATCGGCCTGCAGCGTGGCGACCTTGCAGTGTGTCCAGAGTTGCAGGCTCATGCGGGAATCTCCATCCAGAGGGCTTGCTGCGCCGCGACACGCACCGCGGCGCTGCCCCTCACCGTGCGCCAGGCCAGGCTGGCGGGGGCCAGCTGCAGCACTTCTTCATCCAACAACACGGTTGCGGCTGAGGCATGCGCATACACGGCGATGGTGGTGCCGTCATGCAGGGTTTCGGCAAACCGACCTTCCACGCGCAGCATGCGCGAAGGCTTGGGACCCCTGCGCACCATGAGGTTGAAGTCGCGCGTCTTGCCGGCTATCAATTCGCAGCCCGTGGCGGCGCCGCCGTCAAAAAACAGGGGCGCGTCGGTGGCCGTGACACGATGCGGAACGCCCGCCACGTCAAGCTGCACGCCCGCGCCTTCGAGCACCGCGAACCAGCGCTCTATGCCTTCGAATTTCGAGAAAGGGCCGCTTTGGTCGACGTCGGCCACCGACATGCGCCAGGCCCAGTCGCCCGCAGCTGGCCACATGGCCAGCTCGCGCGTGACGCCGCCGCCGTTGCGCCAGGGCGTGGCGGGGATGTCGGCCAGGCGGACGATGTTCCAGCTCATTGCGGCCTCATGCCTGGAACTTCCCGGCAAAGCTGTAGCGCGAGCCCGGGTAGACCAAGCGCGCCACACTGGCGATGTTGGCGCCGCTGACGGTGCGCCGCATCATGGCCAGGCAGGCCTCGCCCTGATTGATCTCCAGGTGTTTGGCCTCTTGCGCCGAAGGCAGGCAGGCTTCGATGGAATAGCTGGCCTCGGTCAGGGGGGCCTCGGCCAGCAGGTGGTGCGTGGGCGTGGTCTCGCTGAAATCAGTTTTCAGGTAATTCGGCGCGGCCGCCGGGTTGACGTAACGGTCCTCGTACTGGATGGGAACGCCGTTTTCGAGGTGAATCAATATGGTGTGGAACACCTTCGCGCCGGGCCGCAGGCCCAGGGTGCGCGCCAGGTCGGCGCTGGCTTTTTCGGATTCGGCCAGCAGCACGCGCGAGGTGTGCACATGGCCGCGTTCCGCCACTTCCTCGTGGATGTCACGAATGGTAAGCGTGGAAGAGATACGGTGCAGTTCGGCCACAAAGGTGCCCGAGCCCTGGACGCGCGTGACCAGGCCTTCGCCCATCAGCTCGCGCAATGCGCGATTCACCGTCATCCGGCTCACGCCGAACTGCTCCATCAGCACGGCTTCGCTGGGCACAGGATCGCCCGGCTTCCAGGTGCCGGCGCTGATGCGCTTCTTGATGAATGCCTTGACTTGGCCGTAGGCAGGCAGGGGTGTGGTGGCCATGGTTCAGCGCAATGTTCGCGGATGTAAGTAAAAAAACATTGTCACGCAAATCCGCCGGGCGGCCCTGCGCGCACAAACCCTAGCTTACTCCAGTTGACACAAGTTGTATAGACAACTACGATTTACGCCAATCAACGCCCGGCGCTTTGTCCGGGCGGGCCCGATCCCTTTGTTTTATTTCCGGAGCAGCCCATGTCCGACCTTTCCAAAACCCCGTTTCTTGACAGCAAGGCCCGCCCGGTGCGCGCCCCCCGCGGCAGCACCCTGAGCTGCGCCAACTGGCAGATCGAGGCGGCCTACCGCATGATCCAGAACAACCTGGACCCGGAAGTCGCCGAGAACCCCGACGAGCTGGTGGTCTACGGCGGCATCGGCAAGGCCGCGCGCAACTGGCCGGCCTTCGACGCCATCCTCGACTCGCTGCGCAAGCTCAAGGCCGACGAAACCCTGCTGGTCCAGTCGGGCAAGCCGGTGGGGGTGTTCCGCACCCACCCGGGCGCGCCGCGCGTGCTGATCGCCAACTCCAACCTAGTGCCCAAGTGGGCGACCTGGGAACACTTCAACGAGCTGGACCGCGCCGGGCTCATGATGTACGGCCAGATGACGGCCGGCAGCTGGATTTACATCGGCACCCAGGGCATCGTGCAGGGCACCTATGAAACTTTTGTGGAAGCGGGCCGCCAGCATTTCAACGGCGACCTGGCCGGCCGCTGGGTGCTGACCGCCGGCCTGGGCGGCATGGGCGGCGCGCAGCCGCTGGCCGCCACCTTTGCCGGCGCCTGCTCGCTCAACATCGAGTGCCAGCAGTCGCGCATCGACTTCCGGCTGCGCACGCGCTATGTCGACAAGCAGGCCGCGAACCTCGACGAGGCGCTCGAGATGATCAAGCACCACACCGCGCGCAAGGAGGCCGTCTCCATCGCGCTGTGCGGCAACGCGGCCGAGATCGTGCCCGAACTGGCCCAACGCGCCAAGGCCGGGGGCCTGCGCCCCGACATCGTGACCGACCAGACCTCGGCCCACGACATCATCAACGGCTACCTGCCGGCCGGCTGGACGGTCGCACGCTGGCAGGCCGCACAGAAAGACCCGGCCCAGCATGCGGCGCTGACGCAGGCGGCCGGCGAATCCTGCGCGGCACACGTCAAGGCCATGCTGGCCTTTCACGAGATGGGCATTCCCACGGTGGACTACGGCAACAACCTGCGCCAGGTCGCCAAGGATTTCGGCGTGGCCCAGGCCTTTGATTACCCGGGTTTTGTACCCGCCTATATACGCCCCCTGTTCTGCCGCGGCGTCGGCCCCTTCCGCTGGGTGGCGCTTTCGGGCGATCCGGAAGACATCAAAAAGACCGACGCGAAGATGAAAGAGCTCTTCCCGGACAACAAGCACCTGCATCGCTGGCTGGACATGGCCGAGGAGCGCATTGCCTTCCAGGGCCTGCCGGCGCGCATTTGCTGGATTGGCCTGGGCGAGCGCCACCGCGCGGGCCTGGCCTTTAACGAGATGGTGAAAAACGGCGAGCTCAAGGGCCCCATCGTGATTGGCCGCGACCACCTGGACAGCGGCTCCGTCGCCTCGCCGAATCGCGAGACCGAAGCCATGAAGGACGGCAGCGATGCCGTGAGCGACTGGCCGCTGCTCAATGCCCTGCTCAACACCGCGAGCGGCGCGACCTGGGTCAGCCTGCACCACGGCGGCGGCGTGGGCATGGGCTATTCGCAGCACTCGGGCGTGGTCATCGTCTGCGACGGCACGGCCGAGGCCTCGGAGAAACTGGGCCGCGTGCTGTTCAACGACCCGGCCACCGGCGTGATGCGCCATGCCGATGCGGGCTACGACATCGCGAAACAAAGCGCCAAAGACAACGGGTTGAATCTGCCCATGATGGGAAGCTGAACCGATATGTCAGACAGCACCGCCGAGATCCATCTCACCTACCTGAACCACCCCGACGTCCAGGCCCTGGCCCTGACGGACGCCGAGATCATTGCCGCCGTCGAGCAGGCCCTGCACGCGCAGGGCAACAAGCAGACGACGATCGAGCCGCGCATGCACCTGGTGCCGGAAAAAGACTACCCGGGCCATTTCAATGTGCTGCGCGGCTACATACGCCCGCTGGGCCTGGCCGGTGTGAAGGTGGTGGGCGACTTTTATAAAAACTACGAGCAGGGCCTGCCCTCCGAGCTGGCCGTGCTCAACCTGTTCGATCCCAAGAACGGCGCCCCCATCGCCATCATCGATGCCTCGGACATCACTGACATGCGCACAGGCGCCATCACCGCACTGGGCGCCAAGCACCTGGCGCGCAAGAACTCGAAAATCCTGGGCCACATAGGCGCGCGCGGCACCTCCTACTGGAACGTGCGCCTGCTCGACTCGATCTACAACTTCGACGAAATCCGCGTGCACTCGCGCCGCCCCGAAAGCCGCAATGCCTTTGCCGCCAGGCTCGAAAAAGACCTGGGCAAAAAAATCACTGTGACCGAGGACTGGGAGTCCTGCGTGCGCGGCGCCGACATCGTGGTCGAGGCCTCGCGCCTGGAAAAGCCCACGCCCATGCTCAAGACCGAGTGGATCAAAAAAGGCGCCTGCGTAATTCCCTACGGGACCATGAGCGCCGTCGAACTTTCGCTGACCGACATCATGGACAAGATGGTGATGGACGACTGGGGCCAGGCCAAGGCCGGGCCGCTGGGTGCGCTGCGCGCCCATGTGGACGCCGGCAAGCTGTCGGAGGCCACGCTGCATGCCGAACTCGGCCAGATCGTCGCGGGCCTGAAGCCCGGGCGTGAAAGCGATGACGAGACCAATCTGTTCTGGCACCGCGGCCTCTCGCTGTCGGACATCGCGCTGGGCGCCTTCATGCTCGAAAAGGCCAAGCGCATGGGTCTGGGGCAAAAACTGCGCTTTCGCTAAAGAGGCCGCAGGGTGCACGCCGTGAATTCACCACAGGCCGGGCAGGCTACGCAAACATTGCTCGCCAATGCCCGCATGTATTCGGCCACACCCGCGGTGAAGGCCGACTGGAAGGCCTTGCTGGCCTGGGTGCTGACGCGTGCCGGATTGCCCTGGGACCTGATCGACTACGACGCGCCCGCGCCACTGTCCGTGCTGTGGGCACGCAATGACCTGGGCCTGGCCATGATGTGCGGCCTGCCCTTTGCGCAGCGCGGCGAACGGCCCACGCTGGTGGCCGCGCCGATTCCCTCGCCGGCACGCTACGGCGGCAAACCGGTGTACTTCACCGACATCGTGGTGCGCGCCGATGCACCCTACCGCACGCTCGAAGACACTTTCGGCGGTGTGATCGGCTACACCCTGGCCGATTCCATGTCGGGCGGCGTGGCGCTGCGCCACCACCTGGCGCCTTGCCGCCAGGCAAAGGGCTCGCGCCTCTATCGCAAGGCCGTGGGTGAACTCATCAATGCGCGCGGCGTGATCGCGGCGCTGGCCGAGGGCCGCATAGACGCGGGCCCGCTGGACAGTTATTACCACGACCTGCTCAAGGCGCATGACCCGGAATTTGCCGCGCAGGTGCGCACGCTTGCCAGCACGGCGGCTTTGCCGATTCCGCCGCTGGTGGCCACGGCCGATTTACCCGCCGGCACGCTGCAGGCACTGCGCGCGGCCTTGCTGGCTACCGCCACGGCGACAGAGCTCGCACCGCTGATGCAGCGATTGCTGCTTGCGGGCTTTGCGTTTCCCGCCCCCGACAGCTACACGCCACTTGCGGCCATGGACGGCGGGCCCGCGCCCACACTGGATGACATTTGATGAAGCTACGCACACGATTCGCGTTCCTGGCATTGCTGCTGGCTGTTGCGTCGTTCAGCGCCTCGGCACAAGATTACCCCTCCAAACCGCTGCACGTCATCGCGCCGTTTCCCCCGGGCGGCCCGGTCGACGTGCTGGGCCGCGTGCTGGCGCAAGGCCTCTCGGACACCATGGGCCAGCCGGCGGTGGTCGAGAACAAGGTGGGCGCGGCCGGCAATATCGGCATAGACCAAGCCGCCAAGGCGGCGCCGGATGGCTACACCCTGGCCATAGTCCCTTTGGGCAATATCGCGGTCAACCCGGCGCTCTACCCCAACCTGCCCTACAAGGCCGCCGACCTCGCGCCCGTCACCATGCTGGCCACGGTGGAGAACGTGCTGGTGGTCAACAGCGCCGTGCCGGCCCGCTCGCTCAAGGAATTGCTCGCGATGGCCGCGCAAAAGCCCGGCAGCATCAGCTTTGCCTCACCGGGCGCGGGCAGCCAGGCGCATCTGGCCGGCGAGTTGCTGGCATTGAACAGTGGCGTGCAGCTGCTGCATGTGCCCTACAAAGGCATAGGCCCGGCACTCAATGATTTGCTGGGCGGCCAGGTCACGATGATGTTCGCGCAGATGTCTTCGGTGCTGCCCCACATCAAGAGCGGCAAGCTGCGCGCATTGGGCGTGGCCAGCCTCAAGCGCTCGCTCGTGATGCCCGAGACACCGACGATTGCCGAGCAGGGCCTGCCGCGCTTTGAGGCTGTGTCCTGGTATGCGCTCATGGTGCCTGCCGGAACGCCGCGCAGCGTCATCGACAAACTCAACGCGGAAACCGGCAAGCTCTTCGCAACGCCTGCGCTCAGGGAAAAGCTCGCCGCCCTGGGCATGGACCCCGCCACCGGCAGGCCCGGTGATCTTTCCGCCGCCATCCAGGCCGACACCCAGCGCTGGGCCGAGGTGATACGGCAGAAAAACATCAAGCCCGATTAAAACCGGCCCCCTCATTTTTTGTTTCTTACGCAACACCATGACCCTCACCATCCAACCCGGCCGCTTGACCCTGGCGCAACTGCGCGACATCCACACCAAACCGCAGACGCTGGCCATAGACCCTGCCGCCGCGGCCGGCATACGCGCCAGCGCGGCCCTGGTGCAAAAAGCCGCCCACGGTGGCGATGCCGTCTACGGCGTGAATACCGGCTTCGGCAAGCTGGCCAACAAACGCATTGAGCAGGCCGACCTTGAAACCCTGCAGCTCAACCTGCTGCGCTCCCATGCCGTGGGCGTGGGCGAGCCCATGCCCGAACGCGTGGTGCGCCTGGTGCTGCTGCTCAAGGCCGCGAGCCTGGCGCGCGGCTATTCGGGCGTGCGCGAAGTGGTCATAGACACGCTGATGGCGCTTTACAACAAGGGCCTTACGCCGGTGATCCCTTGCCAGGGCTCGGTGGGCGCATCCGGTGACCTCGCGCCGCTGGCCCATTTGTGCCTGCCGCTGATTGGCGAAGGCGAAGTTTTTTACCAGGGCAAGCGGATCGCCGCCGCTGACGCACTCAAGAAAGCCGCCATCACGCCGGTCAAGCTCTCGGCCAAGGAAGGCCTGGCGCTGATCAACGGCACGCAGGTCTCGACCGCACTCGCGCTGGACGCGCTGCTCGCCACCGACCGTTTGTTTGAGGCCGCCGTGATTTCAGGCGCCGTCACGCTGGATGCCGCGCGTGGCAGCGACGGCCCCTTTGATCCGCGCATCCACGCGGTGCGCGGACAGCCGGGCCAGATCGCCTGCGCCGCCGCTTACCGCGCCATCATGGTGGGCAGCGAAATCCGCCGCTCGCACCTCGAAGGCGACGACCGCGTGCAGGATCCGTACTGCCTGCGCTGCCAGCCGCAGGTCATGGGCGCTTGCCTGGACCAGATGCGCTACGCCACCGAGGTGTTGATGCGCGAAGCCAATGCGGTGACCGACAACCCGCTGGTGTTTGCCGAGGACGAGACGCTGCTCTCAGGGGGCAACTTCCACGCGGAACCTGTGGCGCTGGCCTGCGATGCGCTGGCCGTGGCCATCGCCGAGATAGGCGCCATCACCGAGCGCCGCATCGCCATGCTGGTGGACACCGTGGCCTCGCGCCTGCCGGCTTTCCTCACGCCCGAGCCCGGCCTGAATTCGGGCTTCATGATCGTGCATGTAACGGCCGCCGCGCTGGCGTCTGAAAACAAGTCGCTGGCCCATCCGGCCAGCGTGGACAGCCTGCCCACCTCGGCCAACCAGGAAGACCATGTGAGCATGGCCACCTTCGCGGCGCGCCGGCTGCAACCCATGCTGCGCAACACCGAATACATCGTGGCCATAGAACTGCTGGCCGCGGCGCAGGGCATTGAATTTTTGCGCCCACTGAAAAGCTCGGCGGTGCTCGAGGGCGTGCTGCAACTGGTGCGCCAGGCCTCGCCGGCCATGATGCATGACCGCAGCCTCGCACCCGACATGGAGAAGGTGCACCAATTGGTGGCGGGTGGGCGCATAGGCCTGGCCGGAGAAGCGCAAATCACCGAGTTAACCGCCTTGCGGCTGGCATGAAGCCTGCATACATTAGCCGTATTCATCCGCTAACTGACAGGAGCACCTTCATGAAGAAACAACTCTCCCTTTCGATGCTGGCCGGCGTGGCAGCTCTCACCATGGGCGCCGCCCACGCACAAGAGACCAAGGTCGCCATCGGCATCTCGGGCTGGACGGGTTTTGCCCCGCTGACCCTGGCCAAGGAAGCCGGCATCTTCAAGAAGAACGGGCTGGACGTGTCCATCAAGAAGATTCCGCAAAAGGACCGCCACCTGGCGATTGCCTCGGGCGACGTGCAGTGCGCCGCGACCACGGTGGAGACCTGGGTGGTGTGGAATGCCAACGGCGTGGCCACCACGCAGATCTTCCAGCTCGACAAAAGCTACGGCGCCGACGGCATGGTGGTCAAACCCGCCATCGCCAAAATCAGCGACCTCAAGGGCAAGACCGTGGCCGCCAGCGCGCCCGGCACCTCGCCTTACTTTGCCCTGGCCTGGATGCTCAAGAAAAACGGCATGAGCACCAAGGACGTGAAGGTCGTCAACCTCGAACCACAAGCCGCGGCCAACGCCATGATCGCGGGCACCGACGGCATAGACGCCGCAATGACTTACGAGCCCTACCTGGGCGCGGTGCGCGCCAAGCCCGAAGCCGGCAAGATACTCGCCACCACGCTGGACTACCCCATGGTGATGGACACCTTTGGCTGCACACCCAAGTTCCTGAGCGAAAACCCCAAGGCCGCCAAGGCCCTGGCCGACAGCTACTTCGACGCCGTCGAGATGATCCAGAAAGAGCCCAAGAAAAGCTTCGAGATCATGGGCGCCGACGTGAAGCAAAGCGGCGAAGCCTTTGAGGCCTCGTCCAAATACCTGCGCTGGCAGGACCGTGCGGCGAACCAGAAGTTCTTTGCCGCTGAGCACGCCGCCTTCAGCAAGGAAGCCGCCGAGCTGCTGATGGAGGCGGGCATCATCAAGTCGCTGCCTGATATGGGCAAGCTGGCTGATACGCGTTTTCTCAAGTAAGCACGCGAACGCATGCGGCCGCTGCAACCCGTCTCGCCCGGCGCGCGCATCGCGCTGGGTGTGAGCTTCTTTATCCTGTTTTTTGCCGTGTGGGCCGTCTTCACGCTGGGTGGCTATGTCTCCAAGACATTCCTGGCCGATCCCATCACCATGGTGAGGTCGGGCTACGAGCTGCTGGTGAACCAGGGTTTCATCAAGGACATAGGCATGACGGTCTGGCGCGTGCTGGGCGGTTTTGCGATTGCCGCTTTGCTGGCCGTGCCGCTGGGCGTGATGATGGGGGCCTATAAACCCATCGAAGCTTTTTTCGAGCCCTTTGTGAGCTTTGCGCGCTACCTGCCGGCATCGGCCTTCATTCCCTTGCTGATCCTGTGGGCCGGCATAGGCGAGGCGCAAAAGCTGTCGGTTATTTTTATCGGCTCCTTCTTCCAGCTGGTGCTGATGATTGCCGTGAGCGTGGGCAACACGCGGCGCGACCTGGTGGAGGCGGCCTACACGCTAGGCGCGGCCGACCGCGGCATTGTGGTGCGTGTGCTGCTGCCCAGCGCCGCACCCGAGATCGCCGAAACCCTGCGCATGGTGCTGGGCTGGGCCTGGACTTATGTGATCGTCGCGGAGTTGATAGGCGCGTCCAGCGGCATTGGCCACATGATCACCGACAGCCAGGCACTTCTGGCGACCGACCAGATCATCTTCGGCATCATCGTGATCGGTGTCTTCGGCCTAGTCACCGACCTGGCATTCAAGGCGCTGAACCGCAAACTCTTCCCGTGGGCACAGTTAGGCCGATGACATCCTCCAATCCCATCCTGACCGTCACGCAGCTATCGAAAACATTCGCTGCCAACAAAGGGCCAGGCACAGTGGCTCTGCAAGCCACCGACCTGAGCGTCGCCGAAAACGACTTCATCACCATCCTCGGCCCCTCGGGCTGCGGCAAATCCACGCTGCTGCGCATGGTGGCCGGGCTGGATACGCCCAGCAGCGGCAGCATTGTGCTGGACGGCAAACCCATCCTGGGCCCCGGTGCCGACCGCGGTATGGTATTCCAGAGCTACACGCTCTTTCCCTGGCTCAGCATTTTGCAAAACGTCTGCTTCGGCCTGCGTGAAAAAGGCCTGGCGCTCGACGCGCAACTCGATATCGCGCACCAGTTCATCAAGAAGGTTGGATTGCAGGGTTTTGAGAACCATTTCCCCAAACAACTCTCGGGCGGCATGCAGCAGCGCACCGCGCTGGCGCGGGCGCTGGCCAACAACCCGCGCATCCTGCTGATGGACGAGCCCTTCGGCGCGTTGGACCACCAGACGCGCGAACTGATGCAGGAGCTGCTGCAGGGCATCTGGGAGGCTGAACAAAAGACGGTGCTCTTTGTGACGCACGACATTGATGAGGCCATCTTCATGGGCAGCCGCGTGGTGGTGATGAGCGCGCGGCCCGGCCGCATCAAGTGCGACATCGCCGTGCCGCTGGCGCATCCGCGCCACTACTCGGTCAAGACCACGCCGGTGTTCACCGAACTCAAGGCGCGGCTCACTGAAGAAATCCGCGTGGAAGTGCACCGCGCGGCGGGCCTGCAGGCGCCTGCGGTGGATTGAGATTTACCTGAATGCCGAATTCGTATTACCGTTCGCCCTGAGCCTGTCGAAGGGCTTCGACAAGCCCAGCCTGAACGGTGTGGGACCCTGGGTACGAAAACCCCAACGAAGCGCGGCTTAAAGCCCGAGCCGCAGCGCCATTACCGCGCCCAGCACCAGCGCGGCGATAAAAATCGTCTCGCCCACCAGCATGGCCACGGGCTGCCAGCCCAGCTTCATGAGGTCTTCAAAACTGGTCTTGATGCCGGCCGCCGCGATGGCGGTGACCAGCAGCCAGCGCGAGCTGTCGCTGGCGGCCTGCGTCATGGCCGGCGTGAAAGCGCCTATGGTGGCCAGCAGCACCAGCACGATAAAGGCCAGCAGGAAACCGGGGACCAGCGGCACCTCCTCATCCACCGCCTTGGCATCGGGGTGCTTGCGGTAGCTGACGGCGATCAGCAGCACGATGGGCATCAAGAGCATCACGCGGAACAGCTTGACCACGGTGGCCGTGTCGCCCACCTCGGGACCCAGCATCATGCCGGCCGCCACCACCTGCGCCACGTCGTGGATGGTGCCGCCCAGGAAGATGCCGCCCTGTGCCGGCTCCAGGCCGATCAGTTTGAGGGCAAAGGGGTAAAGAATCATGCTGAGCGTCGAGAGCACCGTGACGCCGACCACCGCCAGCAAGGTAAAGCGCTCGTTCTCCTTGGTCTGCGGCAGCACCGAGGAAATCGCCAGCGCGGCGGACGCACCGCAAATGGCCACAGCCCCACCCGACAGCACACCCTCCTCGCGCGGGCGCTTGAGCCACTTCGCGAGCAGCAGGCCGAAGGCGATGGTCAGCGCGACTGCCGCCACGATCACCAGGGCCGTTCCCACGCCCAGCTTGGCAACCTGGGTCAGCGTAATGCGCGCCCCCAGCAAAGCCACGCCGACGCGCAACAAGGTGCGGCCGCAAAAATCCACGCCGGGCTTGACCTTGGGGTTGCTCATGAGGAAGTGGAAGGCCAGGCCTATCAGCAGCGCATACAGCAGCTGCGGGCCGCCGTAATGCTCGGACAGAAAGGTCGCCGCGAGCGCGATGACCACACACACCATGGCGCCGGGCACGCTGGCTTTCAGGACAGAAACGGAAGGAAGAAAAGACACTGAGGATGGAGCAAAAAAGTGCCGGAGGCTAGGCTTGCGGCTGTGTGGTCTGGCTTATGCAAAAAACGGCTATCACCGGGTGATTTTCCGTCTTGCGGGCAATATTTCCATATGCTACTATTATTAGGTTGTATATACAAGTTGATGTCTCCGGTGCCTCATGAAAGCATCAGGATGGACCGCCCACAAGGCTGGCCAGCCGTCAATTTCGGGCACGGGATGTGCATGCATCACGCCAGAAAACGTCGTTTCAGTTTCCCTGTCGCAGCCGCTGCGCAGTCATTCACGGAGATCATCATGAAAGTCCGCAACCTTCTGGCCCTGTCCGCAGTCGCGCTGGCCGCCTTCGCACCCCTTTCTTCCCATGCCCAGCAGGCCGTGCGAGTCGGCTCCAAAAACTTCACCGAGCAGTTCGTACTGGCCGAAATCTACGCGCAGGCGCTGGAAGCCGCCGGTATCAAGACCGAGAAAAAGCTCAACCTGGGCGGCACGCTCATCGCCCAGAAGGCGATGGAAGAAAAGCAGATCGACTTCTACCCTGAGTACACCGGCACCATGCTGCTGGCCGTGCTCAAGCAGGAACCCATGACCGACGCCAAGGCCGTGTACGACAAGGTCAAGGAAGGCTATGCCAAGATGGGTTTCACGGTGCTCAACCAATCCAACCTGAACAACGGCTATGTGATGGTGGTGCGCCCGGACACTGCGCAGAAGCTCAAGCTTGAAACCCTGTCCGACCTGGCCAAGGCGGCCAAAGACCTGAAGGTCGGCGCCGGCCCCGAGTTCCGCGACCGCAAGGACGGCCTCCCCGGCCTCAAGGCCAAATACGACATGGTCTTCGGTGAGGACCTGCAGATGGCTATCGGCCTGCGTTACCAGGCGCTCAAGAACGACCAGATCCAGGTCGTCAACGGCTACTCCACCGACGGCATGATCAGCGCGATGAAACTCAAGCGCCTGCGCGACGACAAGAGCCTGTGGCCGCCCTATTTCGTCGTGCCCGTGGTCCGCAAGGAAGTGCTGGATGCCAACCCCAAAGTCGGCGAAGTCCTGAACCGCGTGAGCGCCCTGCTCGACGAAGCTTCCATGGCCCAGATGAACTACCAGGTTGACGGCGACAAGCTCGAACCCAAGGACGTGGCGCGCGACTTCCTGAAGTCCAAGGGACTGGTCAAGTAAGCTGCCGGCCTCCTGCGCCTCGCACCATTTCAAGGCATGACCGTGAAAGCCCGCACGCCATGGCGCTAGAAGTCGGGGAACAATGGCTGGGTATCGCGGACCTGGTGCGCGTGGCGCGCGCCGGCGAGCCGGTCTCGCTGGCACCCGCCGCGCGTGAACGCGTGGCCGCCGCGCGTGAGCTTGTGCTGCAGCTGGCGGCATCGGGCAAACCCATTTACGGCCTCAATTCAGCGCTGGGCGCCAACACCGGCGCCGTGCTGGCCGAAGGGGACCTTGAAGACTACCAGCGCCGCGCCGTACGCGCCCGGGCCGTGGCGGTCGGCCCCGCCTATGACAAAACGTCGGTGCGCGCGATGCAGTTCGCGCGCATCGCAGGCCTCTCGCGCGGCGGCTCGGGTATCTCGCCCGCCGTGCTGGATGCCTGCATCAAGCTGCTGAACTTCCAGGTGCATCCGATAGTGCCGCGCTTTGGCTCCATCGGCGTGGCCGACCTGCCCCAGCTCTCGCACCTGGCCCTGCCCTTGTTCGGCGAAGGCCAGGCCGAGGTGCGCGGTGAAATCCTGAGCGGCAGCGCCGCGCTGGAGCGCGCAGGCCTTGAACCGGTCACGCTGGGCGCCAAGGACGGCCTGGCCTTGATCAGCTCCAACGCAGCCACCACGGCGCGTGCCGCCCTCGTGCTGCATGACGCCCATGTGGCGCTGGATGCCTGGCTGGCGGCAGTGGCGCTCGGCTATGAAGGCTTCAGGGCCAACCTGTCGCCGCTGCATCCCGACGCGGTGGCGGCCCGCCCCGCCGCCGGACAGGTGCAGGTGGCGCGGCAGCTGCGTGACTTGCTCAAGGGCAGCGCACTGCTGGAGGTGGACGCGGCCCGTCGTGTGCAGGACCCTGTGTCCATGCGCGTCGTGCCGCAGGTACACGGCGCCGCGCGCGACATGGTGGACGCGGCCTGCGCGCAAGTCGAGATTGAGCTCAACAGCGCGGCCGACAGCCCCCTGGTGCTCACCGAGCAAGGCGTGATGCTCTCCAACGGCAACTTCCACGTGCCGGCGCTGGCACTGGCGCTGGACGCCTCGGCCATCGCGCTTGCGCAGGCGGCCAGCATGTCGGTCTCGCGCAGCCAGCGTTTCATGTCGCCGGGGCTGACCGGCCTGCCCTTGCAGCTCACGCGCCACGGCCCTGCCCATTCGGGTTTTGCGACGGTACAAAAAACCTTGACCGCGCTCTGGGCCGAGGTGCGGTTGCGCGCCAACCCGGGCTCGCTCGACTACCTGCCTGTTTCTGAAGCGCTGGAGGATCATGCCTGCATGGCGCTGGGCGTGGCGGAGAAATTAGGCGAACTGGTGGAGCGCCTGCACTACCTGATCGCCATCGAGCTGCTGGTCGCGGCCCAGGCGGTGGACCTGCGCGAACTCAAGCCCGGTCAGATGGGCGAAGGCACGCGGCGCACCTTCGAGCAGGTGCGCAAGCTGGCTCCCATGCTGGACGAAGACCGACCGCTAGGCCCCGACATAGACCGCATCCAGAGCGCCGTCGCCGCGGGCGTGTTCGGCCCTGACAGCGCCAAGGCAGCGGGCGCATGAACTGGTTTTTGCGCAACTGGCCCGACGTGCTGCACTCGCTGTGGGAGCACGTCGCGATCTCGCTGACGGCCCTGGCCATCGCTTTTGCCATCTCGCTGGTGATCGGCATTGTGGCGGCGCGTCGCGAAAAGCTCTACGGCACGGTGATGACGGTCTCGGGCTTTCTGTACACGATTCCGACCCTGGCTTTCCTGGCCTTCCTGATTCCCGTGGTGGGACTGGGCCGCGCCAACGCCATCATCACCATGGTAGCCTTTTCGCTGATGATCCTGATCCGCAGCGTGGCCACCGGCATACGCGAGGTGCCGGCCGACATCATCGACGCGGCGCGCGGCATGGGCATGAACAAGGCGCAGATCATGCGGCGCATAGAACTGCCGCTGGCCCTGCCGCTGATCGTGGCCGGCCTGCGCGTCTCGGCCGTGACCGTGATCAGTGTGACGGTGGTGGCCGCCTACGTGAATGCGGGCGGGCTGGGCACGCTGATCTTCAACGGCATCGCGAGCGACCACCCGGCCAAGATCTGGACCGGCGCGCTGACCGTCTGCCTGCTCTCCGTCATCGTTGACCTTAGCCTGGCCCTGCTTGAGCGACGGCTCAAAAACCGGCGCGCAGCCTGAATACCAAGAGGCCCTGATGCTTGCCGAAGCCTGGAACTATGTCCTGTCCCACCCCGCGCAGTTTTACCGCGCGCTGGGGGTGCACGTCGCGCTGTCGGCCTCGGCCCTGATCATCGCCGCGCTGATCTGCATTCCGGCCGGCATCGCTGTCGCGCGCAAGAACGGCCTGTCGCTGGCCGTGGTGAATGCCGCCAACGTGGGGCGCACCCTGCCCTCGCTGGCCGTGCTGGCGCTGGTGATGCCGATACTGGGCACCGGCTTCGCGCCGGCGCTGTTCGCGCTGACGCTGATCGCCCTACCACCCATCGTGACGCACACCATCGTCGGCATGCGCGGCGTGGACGCCGATGCGGTCGATGCCGCCGTCGGCATGGGCATGACGCGCGCCGCCCTGCTGTGGCGTGTGGAGCTGCCCATGGCGCTGCCGGCGATCTTTGCCGGCCTGCGCACGGCGGCGGTGCAGATCATTTCCGGCGCGGTGCTGGCGGCCTTTATCGGCGGCGGCGGGCTGGGCGACTTCATCACCGCGGGCATCGCCATGATGGCCGTTCCCCAGCTGCTGGTGGGCGCCATCCCGGTGGCGCTGCTGGCGCTGGGCACCGACTTTCTTTTTGGCGCGCTGCAGCGCCGCATGACTCCGCAAGGGCTTCGCGCATGATCACTCTGGACCGTCTCACCAAGTCCTTCGGCGGCAGCGCCCAGTCGGCGGTCGACGGGCTGTCGCTGACCATCAACACCGGCGAAATCTGCGTGCTGATTGGCCCCTCGGGCTGCGGCAAGACCACCACCATGCGTATGATCAACCGCATGGTCGAGCCCGACTCGGGCCGCATCGAGGTCGGTGGGCGCGATGTCACCAAGATAGACGCGGTGGAGCTGCGCCGCTCCATCGGCTATGTGATCCAGCAGGTGGGCCTGTTCCCGCATATGACTTTGGCCGAGAACGTGGCCACCGTGCCCCGGATGCTGGGCTGGGATTCGGCCCGCATCGCCAAACGGGTGGACGAGCTGCTGGCGCTGGTCCATATGGACCCGGCCATTTACCGCAACCGCTTTCCGCGCGAGCTCTCAGGCGGGCAGAAGCAGCGCGTGGGCGTGGCGCGGGCGCTGGCGGCGGACCCGCCGGTGATGCTGATGGACGAGCCCTTCGGCGCCATAGACCCGATCACGCGCGCGCGCCTGCAGGACGAGTTTTTGCGCATACTGCGCGAGCTCGGCAAGACCATTGTGTTTGTCACGCACGACATTGACGAGGCCATTCGCATGGGCTCGCGCATTGCCATCCTGCGCAGCGGCAAGGTGGTGCAGTACGACACGCCGGAGCGCATCCTGTCGCACCCGGCCGATGCTTTTGTCGAAGCCTTTGTGGGCGGCGACCGCTCGCTCAAGCGGCTGGCCCTGCTGACGGCCGGCCCGTATGTGGAAAGCGGCACGCCCGCCGCCAATGCACCGCGCCTGCCGGCCGCCACGCCGCTGCGTGATGCCTTGTCGGCCATGCTGGATGCGGGTGCCAATGAGGCCGCGATTGTGGGTGAGCAGGGCCAGCCCCTGGGGCGCGTCACGCTGCAAACCATTCAGCAGGCAGCCGCGGTCGCGCGCACTTAAACCTGGCGCATCCTCAAACCGCTACAAACGCCGGCCAGGGCCGCAAAGCCGGCCCCCAGCCACAGCGCCACAAATGAGCCGTGGCCGCCTTGCGGGTCGAACATCGCAAAAATCATCGCCAGCAACACCGCGCCCAATGTCTGGCCGGTCAGGCGCGCCGTGCCCAGCATGCCGCTGGCGCCGCCGCTGCGATGGGGCGGTGCGGAAGTGATGATGGTGTGGTTGTTGGGCGACTGGAACAGGCCGTAACCCACACCGCACAGCACCATGCGCCAGACGATGTCGAGCTGCGACGGATGCGCCGGCAACACGGCCAGCAAGACCAGCCCCAGTGCGAGCAGCGCCATGCCGATGCTTCCCAGCAAGCCGCCCGAGTAGCGCCCAATGAGCCGCCCCACCACCGGTGAGGTCACCACAATGGCCAGCGGCCAGGCCGTCAGCAGCAGGCCGGCCTGCAGATGGCTGAAGCCGTAGTTGCCCAGCAGCAGGAAAGGCAGGCTCACATAGGCCAGGGTCTGCGCGCAGAAGGCACCTATCGAGGTTCCCATGGACAGCGCGAACACCGGGATGCGCAGCAGGTCCAGTGGAAACAGCGGTACGGGCTGTGCCAGCTGGCGCCGCACGTAGATCACGCCGACCACGATGCCGGCAGCCAGTTCAGCCAGCGGCAGCCACAACGACGACGACGCTGCTGCGCCAGGCACGGTTTCAGCGCGCACGCCCAGGCCGTCGACACCCAGGAATACCAGGCCGAACATCAGCGCGTTGAGCACCACGTCAAGCGGGGACAAGCGCCCCTCGGATTTGGACAGGTTGTCGGGCAGCGCCTTGCGGCCCCACCATACCGAGAGCAGCCCGAAAGGCACGTTGAGCGCGAACAGCCAGGGCCACGAGGCCACGGAGAGGATACCGGCAGCAATCGACGGCCCGGCCACCGAGGCCGTGGCCACCACCAGCGAGTTGATCGCGATGCCGCGGCCCAGCAGGTGTTTGGGGTAGATAAGGCGCACCAGCGCCGTGTTCACGCTCATCAGGCCGGCCGCGCCCAGGCCTTGCAGCACGCGGGCCAGCGCAAGCGCGGTCAGCGAATCGGCCAACGCGCAGGCGGCGGAGGCCAGCGTAAACACCGCCATGCCAACCAGGTAAACGCGTCGGTAGCCGACGATATCGCCCAGCGTGGCCAGGGGCAGCAGCAGTGCCAGGGTGGCAACCTGGTAGGCATTGATGACCCAGATAGACTGTGCGGCCGTGGCGTTGAGCTCGCGCGTGATGTCGGGCAAGGCCAGGTTGACGATGGTGCCGTCGAGCACCGCCATGACGATGCCGAGGATGATGACCAGCAATGCGCGCAGGCGCTCGCGCGCGGGCAAACCATCCTGAACAAGCATGCGGACCTTTTTGTTGGGAAACGGGCGGCCTGGGGGCCGCCGCGAAGACCCATTTTAGGGTTGCAGCGTAAAGCCGTTGGGCACCCAAATGCTTGTCCCAGCGCCTTCCTTGGAAAAGCGGGGCATCCCTCCGGGCGAAAAGACCGAGGCGCACCGGACGTGAAAAATCCCAGCAAGCTCGGCTTGCCGGGATTTCCCGGGCGCTTGGGCCCGCGAGCGCCGCTGTCGCGGCTGCCCGCTTACTTCATGCCGTACTTGGCTTTGGCGTCGCTCTGGCAGCCGTCTTTGGCCGCACCGGTCAGCGCGTCGCAACGCTCCTTGGCCGCCTTGTATTCGGCCTCGCGTTTTTCGGAGTTGGCCTCCTTGCGGGTGTCGGCCATTTTTTCGCTCTTGTCCTTGCTGGTGTCCGCGGAGGCCTTCACAACCTTGGCGTCTTCCTTGGCTTTCACATGGGCGGCCTTGGCGTCCTTGATGCAGACGTCCTTGGCGTTGCCCTTCTGGTCGTCGCATTTTTCCTTGGCCGTGTCGTAAGCGGCATCGGCCTTCGCGAAGGCGACTTTTTCGGTATTGCGCGGGCTGGGCTTGTACTGGGCTTCGAGTTCAGCCTTGGCGACCTTCTCAACGCCCTTGGCTTCCGACACACAAATGTCCTTGGCGTTGTCCTTCAGCGTGCCGCATTTGTCGCGGGCTGCTTTGTAATCGGCCGAGATGCGGTCTTCCTGGGCTTTGTACTCTTCTTTGGTCATGGCCATGGCGTTGCCGGCAAAAGCGCAGGACATCACGGCGGTCAGCATCAGCAGTTTCGTTTTCATGGATAGCTCCTTGGGATGGTGTAAGTCGTTGTGGTAGGTGCAGTAAATTGCGGACGAAAAGCGGCGGCTCAGTAACGCTCGAAGAAGTCCGTCGGGTTGCGTTCTATCCATACGGCAACCTGCTTTTCGGCTTCTTCCTGGCTGAGGCCGTGGCGCTCCTGGATCTTGCCGAGCAGCTGCTCGCGCTTGCCGGCGATCACGTCAAGGTCGTCATCGGTGAGCTTTCCCCACTGCTCCTTGACCTTGCCTTTAAACTGTCGCCAATTGCCTTCCATGCGATCGTGGTTCATGGTGTTCTCCTCATGAGAGTTGATGAATTCGCCCCAAGCCCGCAAGCCGGTTGCAGGCAGGTGGGCGGCATGAATTGACCTTAAAACTGTTCCGGGCTTTCAGCCGTAGGTCCGCGTATTCGATAGGCGTAGGTTCATGCTTACAGTTCGGTCGCAGCGCCCGCTTGAGAGGGGGAATCAGGGCGCACGCGGGCTGCGCACCTCTTGTGGTCTCGCTTTTTCTGGAAGTAGTTGCATAGCTAATTAATTTCTGCTACGATGCTTTCCATGTTTGACCACTGCCTTTATTTCAATACCACCGCGCTGGCCCGCCTGGTCGACAAGGAGTGGACGCTGGCCTTCAAACCCTTCGGCGTCACACCCTCCCAGGGTTTCATGCTGCGCCTGGTGCTCAAGCAACCCGGCATGCCGCAGCACGAGATCGCCGATGAACTGACGATCTCGCGCCCCACGGCCACGCGCCTGCTCGACGGCTTGCAGGCGCTGGGCCTGGTGGAGCGCAGGAGCCTGGAATCCGACGGCCGGCACTGGGCGGTGTTTCCCACGGCCCAGGCCGAAGCCATGCATGCCGGCATCAACAAGGCCAGCGGCGAGGTGACGCGCCGCATCCAGCAACAGATCGGAAAGGAGAACTTCGATGAAACCGTAGCCCGCGTCAGGAGCGTGTCTTCCGCGCTCAAATAAACCGTCCCTCATGTTTCCTTTTTTTTGCCCATATAGTTGCATAGCTAACTAATTGTTTTTAACCCACCGGAGAAATCACATGCCCATCCTGAACGTCAAAGTCAGCCAGCCCGCCAGCCCCCAACTGACGAACGCCATCGCCGAAACCCTGCTGGAGCTGACCACGCGCATCCTGCGCAAGAAGCGCGAACTCACCGCCATCGCGATCGACTTCGTGCCGCCGGAGCACTGGATCGTGGGCGGCAGCACACTGGCCAGCCAGGGCAAAAACAGTTTTTATTTCGACATCAAGGTGGTGGACGGCACCAACACCAAGGACGAGAAGGCGCAGTACGTGGCCGAGTCCTTTGCCGCCTTCAGCAAACTGCTGGGTAATGTGCACGAGGAAAGCTACATCTATGTGCACGACGTGCGCGCGGAGGCCTACGGGTTTGGCGGCCTCACGCAGGAATACCGCTACATCAAGGCCAAAGCCTGAATCTGCTCACTGTTTGGAGCGCAAGGTGCGGCTCAGCAGCGCGACGGGCAGCAGGCCCACCAGCACCAGGGCGAGCGCGGGCAAGGCCGCCTCGCCCAGGCGCTCGTCGCGCGCGAGCTGGTAGGTGACGACGGCCAAAGTGTCGCTGTTAAAGGGCCGCAGCACCAGCGTGGCGGGCAGCTCCTTCATGACGTCGACGAACACCAGCAAACCGGCCGCCGCGACCGAGCGCTTGAGCAGCGGCCAGTGCACGCGTGCGAGTATGCCCAGGCCGGGCGTGCCCAGCATGCGCGCGCTGTCGTCAAAGCTCGCGGGGATACGCGAATAGCCGCTTTGCAGGCTTTGCAGCGCCACCGCGCTAAAACGCACCAGGTAGGCCCAGACAATGCCGAGCACAGTCGCCGTAACCCAGTAGCCCGCGCCGGTTTGCGGCGCGGCCGCCTGCAGCCAGCCCACGGGCAGCAACAGGCCGACCACGATGACCGCGCCGGGCACCGCATAACCGAGGCTGGCCAGTTGCAGCGCAATCCGCGTGAGCCAATGCGGCTTGCGGCGCACCGCGAAAGCCAGGCCGAAGGCCAGGCCCGTGGCCAGCAGCGCGCTCAAGCCCGCGAGCCAGACGCTGTTGAGGGCCCAGCCGAAAAATTTGTCCCACAAGAGATTGTCCCAACCCAGGATGAGCGGGCGCAGCATGAAGAGCACGGGCAGCACAAAACCCAGCGCAATCGGCAGGGCGCACACCAGCCAGGCCGACAGGGCGCGAGCACCCTGCAGCTGTACCGGCGCCGCGTCCTGCGCGCCGGCGCGCGCGCCGCGGCCGGTGGCAAAGCGCATGCGCTTTTGCGCGCCGTGCTCCACCCACAGCAGCAGCGCGACAAAAAACAGCAGTACCGTGGCCAGCTGGGCGGCGGCGATGCGGTTGTCCATGGAAAGCCAGGCCTTGTAGATGCCGGCGGTAAAAGTCTGGATGCCGAAATAGCTGGAGACACCGAAATCGGCCAGGGTTTCCATCAGCGCCAGCGCGACGCCGGCAGCCACGGCGGGCCGCGCCAGCGGCAGCGCCACGCCGCGTATGCGGCGCGACAGCGGCGCACCCAGCAGCCGGGCCGCTTCCATCAGGTGCACGGCGCGCTCGGACAAGGCGGTGCGCGCCAGCAAATAAACGTAAGGGTAAAGCGCCACCGTGAATACCAGCACCGCACCACCCAGGCTGCGCACCTCGGGCAGCAAGCGGCCCTGCAGCCCGAAGGTCGCGCGCAACCAGGATTGCAGCGGGCCGGCGTACTGCAGGAAATCGGTGTACGCATACGCCAGCACATAAGCCGGCATGGCCAGCGGCAGCAGCAGCGCCCATTCAAACACCCGGCGCCCGGGAAATTCAAACAAGGTCACCGCGCTGGCCGTCGCCATGCCCACCACGGCCACGCCCAAGGCAACGCTGATGCACAGCAGCAAAGAGGTGGCGGTGTAGTCGGGCAGCACCGTCTGCAGCATCTGCAGCAGGATGGACTGCGCCTGGGCATCGAACTGCAGCCAGGACAAGCCCACGGCCACGACCGGCAGCGTGAGCAGCGCCACCAGCAAGAAAAGCACGACAGGGGGAACAGCGAAAAGTAGGCGGCGCAGCATGTGGACCCGTGGACCTGAAAAAAGGCCTCTGCAGGAAAGAGATCCTCCCCCTCGCTGCGCGCGCCATGTGTTGCAGCGATCAACTGCAAATGAGAATTGTAAGCATCTGGAGCGCACCCCCTCTACAATCTGGCCCATGTTTCTGGATATCTCCCAGCTGGGCGTGCACTATGCCGGCCGTTCAAAACCCGCGGTCGACGGCGTGTCCTTCAACCTCCAGGCAGGGGAAATCGGGGTCCTGATCGGGCCCTCGGGCTGCGGCAAAACCACCTTGCTGCGGGCCGTTGCCGGCCTGGAGCGCGCCAATGCCGGCAGCATCGCGCTGGCCCGGCAGCTTGTCAGCAGCGCCGGCGTCCATGTACCGGCCGAATCCCGCCGCATCGGCATGGTGTTCCAGGACTACGCCCTGTTCCCGCACCTTGACGCGGCCCACAACGTGGCTTTCGGCCTCACCCACCTGCCCGCCGCCCAGCGGCGCGAGCGCGCCGGCGAAGTGCTGGAACTCGTCGGCCTGGGCAATGTGCACAAGCGTTTCCCGCATGAACTCTCGGGCGGCCAGCAGCAGCGTGTGGCGCTGGCGCGGGCCCTGGCGCCGCAGCCGCGTCTGCTGCTGCTGGACGAGCCTTTTTCCAACCTGGACGTGGACCTGCGCGAGCGCCTGGCGCACGAGGTGCGCGGCATCCTGAAGGCCGCCGGGGCGACGGCGCTGTTTGTCACGCACGACCAGCTCGAAGCCTTCGCCATCGGCGACCGCATCGGCGTGATGCACCAGGGCCGGCTGCACCAGTGGGATGACGCCTATGCGCTGTACCACCGTCCGGCCACGCGTTTTGTGGCCGACTTCATAGGCCACGGCGTATTCGCGCAAGCGCATATCGAGCAGCGTGGCGACGACGTGGTGGTGCACACCGCGCTCGGCGACTTGACGGACGTGCTGGAATGCCCCTTGCCGGGCGCCTATGCCGACGGTTTGTGCGACGTGCTGCTGCGGGCCGACGACATCGTGCATGACGACAATGCGCCGGTCAAAGCGCAGATCATGCGCAAGGCCTTTCGCGGCTCTGAATTTTTGTACACGCTCAAGCTGCAGACAGGCGAGACCGTGATGGCGCATGTGCCCTCACACCACGACCATGCGCTCGGCGAATGGATAGGCATTCGCCCCGAAGTCGACCATGTGGTGACTTTCCCGCGCGAAACCGGCTCCTAGGCCAAACCTGCGCCTCAAGCCTGCTGGCGCAGGCTTTCGATATCTTCGCGCAGCGTCTGCGCCCAGGCGCGCCGGGTCTGCCCCTGCGGCGGCTGCGGCTCGCCGAAAATCACCACCGCCTTGATCGGCGGCGCCGTGAGCGTGCGCCAGATCGAGCCGGCCAGGGTTTCATCGTCCACATAGCTGGGCGCAAAGCTCGTGGCGCCGCTGGCCGCGTCGATGAACTTCAGCGCCACCGGCTGCACCGGCACCGAGGCCTCGATGGCCGCCTGGATCAGGTTGGCATGGAAGTGCTTGAGCGTGATGCCGTCGCCCGTCGTGCCTTCGGGAAACACCGCGAGGATGTCACCGGCCTGCAGGCGTTCGGCCATTTGCGTGACCACCCGGTGCGCGTCCCGGCGCGACTCGCGCTCGATGTACAGCGAGCCGGCGCCGTCGGACAGCGTGCCGACAAAGGGCCAGCTGCGCACATCCGACTTGGAGACAAAGCGGCAGTGGCGCGAGGCATGCATCACCAGGATGTCCAGCCATGAAATATGGTTGGCCACCAGCAGCACAGGACCAGCGGCGGGCGGCTTGCCCTTGACCACCAGCTCGATGCCGACGATGCGCAGCATGGCCTCGGCCCAGACCTGTACGCGAGCCTCCCTGTCGGCCTGCTCCAGCTTGGGGAACACGGTCTTGATCGTCCAGAAGCCTTGCACCGCGTGCACAGTGGCGCGCAACAGCGTCCAGCAGAAACGGAGCCATCTCATGGGCTTGCGCGTGCCTCAGTGCGACGCTTCATAGGCGAGTTGCCCGCCCACCACGGTCCAGCGCACGCGCACCGGCATCTGGTGACCGCTGAAGGGCGTGTGCTTGCCCTGGCTGCGCAGCGCGGCCGGCTCCACCGTCCATTCGCCCTTCGGGTCGAATACGCAGATGTCGGCAACGCCGCCCTTGACCAGACGGCCCGAGCTGCCCTGCAATGTGCCCAGTGCGTCGCCCAGCACACGCGCGGGCTCACTGGTCAGCACGGCGAGTGCGCGAACCAGCCCGGCGTCGGTCTCGCTGCCCCACTTGCAGGCCAGGCCCAGCAGCAGTTCCAGCCCGGTGGCGCCCGGCTCGGCTTCGGCGAAAGGCAGTGTCTTGGCATCCTCATCGACCGGCGTGTGGTCGGACACCAGCGCGTCTATGGTGCCGTCGGCCAGGCCCTGGCGTATGGCGTCGCGGTCGCGCTGCTGGCGCAGCGGCGGGTCCAGTCGCATGCGGCTGTCGAAGTAGCCGATGTCCACGTCGGTCAGGTGCAGGCTGTTGATGCTGACGTCGCAGGTCACGGCCAAACCCTCTGACTTGGCCTTGGCGACCAGCGCGACACCTGCGGCGCTGCTGATGCGGCACAGGTGCACGCGCGCGCCGGTGGCGCGCATCAGTTCAAAAATCGTGTGCAGCGCAATCGTCTCGGCCGCGACCGACACGCCGCTCAGGCCCAGGCGCGTGGCCAGCGCGCCGCTGGCAGCCACGCCCTGGCCCAGGTAGAGCTCTTGCGGCCGCAGCCACACGGTGTAGCCAAAGGTGGTGGCGTATTGCAGCGCGCGCATCATGACCTGGGTGTTGGCCAGCGGCACCTCGGCTTGGCTAAAACCTACGCAGCCGGCCTCGGTCAGCTCGACCATCTCGGTCAGGGTCTCGCCTTTGAGCGCACGGGTCAGCGCGCCCAGCGGGAACACGCGCGACTGGTGCAGTTTTTCAGCGCGGAACTTGAGCATCTCCACCAGGCCGGGCTCATCGAGCACCGGGTCGGTGTCGGGCGGGCAGACCAGGCTGGTCACGCCGCCGGCCACAGCCGCGGCCAGTTCGCTTTCGAGCATGCCTTCATGCTCATGGCCGGGCTCGCGTAGCCGGGCCGACAAATCGACGAGGCCAGGCGCGACGATGCAACCTGTGGCATCTATGGTCTTGTTGGGCGCGAAATCGGCAGGCGTGCTTTTGAGCGAGACGATGCGGCCCGCGGCAATCGCCACATCGCAAATTTCGTCGAAGTTCGAGCCTGGGTCGATGACGCGGCCGTTCTTGATGAGTATCTTCATTCTTTTTTTCTCCGCTCAGGCTTCGTTTCCGGCAACTATGCTCATGACCGCCATGCGGACCGCGATGCCGAAAGTCACTTGCGGCAGGATCACGCTCTGCGTGCCGTCGACCACGGCCGAGTCGATCTCCACGCCGCGGTTGATGGGCCCGGGATGCATCACGATGGCATCAGGCTTGGCCAGTTGCAGCTTCTCGGGGGTCAGGCCGAAGCTCTTGAAAAACTCCTGGCTGCTGGGCAGCAGCGCGCCCGACATGCGTTCATTCTGCAAGC
>Ga0102589_1000823_pt1 | contig 51622 bp, 43 predicted proteins | sample AraplaMF_Col_mLB_FD_76858 | JGI IMG/M metagenome (GOLD analysis project Ga0102589, IMG submission 76858) | Arabidopsis root microbial communities from the University of North Carolina, USA - plate scrape MF_Col_mLB | ecosystem: Host-associated > Plants > Roots > Endosphere | place: USA...
CCCGCCACCACCGCGGCCCAGCGCCGGCCACGCACGTGTTCGCCCAGCATCATGGCGGCGAGGATCGTCACGAAGACAGGTGAGGAATACGACAGCGAGATGGCCTGCGCCAGCGGCAGGTGGCCGATGGCCCAGAAACCGCACAGCATCGAGAAGATGCCGATCACGCAGCGCACGAAGTAGCGCGGCAATTGCTTCGTGCGCAATGACGACGGGTCCATCCGCATCACCAGCGGCAGCACCGTCAGCAGGCCGAAGAAGTTGCGGAAGAACGCGATTTCCATCGTGTTGAGCGAGTGCGACGCCAGGCGGATCGCGATCGCCATCACGCCGAAGCACAGCGTGCTGGCCAGCATGAAGCCCGCGGCGCGAAGCGGATGGGGCAGGGCTTCGCTCACCGGGGGTCCTTACCAGCTCGCGCCGACGATGCGCGGTTCGGGTTCGATGGATACCGCAAACCGCGTGCGCACCGAGTCGGCGATGCGTCGCGCCAGCGTGAGCAGCTGCTGTCCGCTCGCGGCGCCGTGGTTCACCAGCACCAGCGCGTGGGTCGGTGCGACGCCGGCGTCTCCGTCGCGATGGCCTTTCCAGCCGCAGGCGTCGATGAACCAGGCCGCCGAAAGCTTGCGCGTGTCCGGACTGTTGCCGCGGAACACCGGCATGCCCGGATGTTCCGACTGCAGCGCTTCGGCCTGCGCGAGCGGGACGATGGGGTTCTTGAAGAAGCTTCCCGCATTGCCGAGCACGGCCGGGTCGGGCAGCTTGCTGCGACGGATCGCGATGACCGCCTGCGCGACGTCGCGCGGCGTGGGCGCCGTGATGCCCATCGCGATGAGTTCGTCGCCGATGCCGGCGTAGTCGAGCTTCAGCGCGGGCGAGCGCGGCAGCGCGAATTCGACGGCGGTGACGATGTAGCGGTCGGGTTCGTGCTTGAACACGCTGTCGCGGTACGCGAACGCACACTGCGCGGCATCGAGGCGGTGCACGCGGCCGGTGCCGGGTTCGAAGCATTCCACGGCGTGGACGAACTCGCGCACCTCGATGCCGTAGGCGCCGATGTTCTGGATCGGCGCGGCGCCGATGGTGCCGGGAATCAGCGCGAGGTTTTCCAATCCGGCGAAGCCTTCGTCCAGCATGCGCAGGACGAAGCCGTGCCATTGCACGCCGGCATCGGCACGGACGATGGCGATGTCGCCTTCGTCGCGCACGACGCGCACGTCCTGGCCGGTGAGCGCCAGCAGCGGGACGTCGGGATCGCCCGCGAACAACAGGTTGCTGCCGCCGCCGAGCACCAGCGGCGCGCGGCCGGCGAAATCATCGCGCGCGAACAGCGCGGGCAACGCGGCTGTGTCGGCGACCTCGGCCAGCAGCGACGCGGTGGCGGCGACGCCGAAGGTGTTGCGCGATTGCAGCGGCGCGTCGCGCAGGACGCGGATGGGGTCGGTCATGGGGACTTGCGCTTGCGATTCATACGATCGGCGGCATGTTGCCGCGACTCGGAGCTTCCTTGCGGCGACGCATGGCTTCGACGCATTCGGTGATCAGCGCCGGCCCGCGATAGACCAGGCCGGTGTAGCACTGCACCAGCGTCGCACCGGCGGCCATCTTCGCCGCGGCGTCGGCGCCGGAGAGGATGCCGCCCACGCCGATCATCGGGATCGATTCGGGAAGGCGCGTGCGCATCATGCGCAGCACCGCGGTGGCCTGGCCCAGCAGCGGCTTGCCCGACAGTCCGCCGGCTTCGTTCGCCAGCGGCGAGCCTTCGATGCCCACGCGCGAGATGGTGGTGTTGGTGGCGATCACGCCGTCGACGTGCAGGTCGCCGAGCACGCGCGCGGCGGCCTCGACGTCGTTGTCGGTCAGGTCCGGTGCGATCTTCACCAGCATCGGCACGCGGCGCCCATGCACGGAGGCGAGGCGCTCCTGCGCTTCGCGCAGCGTGCTGACGAGCCGGCGCAGCGCCTGCTCTTCCTGCAGTTCGCGAAGGCCCGCGGTGTTGGGCGAGGAGATGTTGACCGTCACGTAGTCGGCGAGCGGATACACGCGCTCCAGGCAGAACAGGTAGTCGGTCTCCGCCGATTCGTTCGGCGTGTCCTTGTTCTTGCCGATGTTGATGCCGAGCAGGCCATGGCGGCGCTTGGCGCGTTCGACGTTGCGCACGAGCGCATCGACGCCGCCGTTGTTGAAGCCCAGCCGGTTGATCACGGCGTTCTGCTCCGGCAGCCGGAACATGCGCGGCTTCGGATTGCCTTCCTGCGGGCGCGGCGTGACCGTGCCGATCTCGACGAAACCGAAGCCCAGCGACATCAATGCATCGATGTGCGCGCCGTTCTTGTCCAGGCCGGCGGCGAGGCCGACCGGATTGGGGAAGGTCAGTCCGAACGCGCGCGTCGGCAGCGGGGCCGGCCGCCGCGAGAGCAGGGCGCCGGCGCCGGTGCGGTACGCCACTTCCAGCGCGCTCAGCGCGGCGCCGTGCGCGGCTTCGGCATCCATGCCAAACAGGAAGGGGCGGGCGAGTCCGTACATTCAGGGCAACCTTGTGCGCAGACCGTCGAAGCGGGAAACGCAGGACACGGATGAAAGCGGATGGTTACGGATCGGCAGGGCCGATGTCACGCGGGGGCCGCTGCTTTCGCAACAGGCTGCCCGGTCCGATGCCGCCATGTTCGCCTTATCCGTGACCATCCGCGAAATCCGTGTCAAACCCGGTTACAGATCGAACTTGATGCCCTGCGCCAGCGGCAGCGCGTCGGAGTAGTTGATCGTGTTCGTCTGGCGGCGCATGTACGCGCGCCACGCATCCGAACCGGATTCGCGACCGCCGCCGGTCTCCTTCTCGCCGCCGAACGCGCCACCGATCTCCGCGCCGCTGGTGCCGATGTTGACGTTGGCGATGCCGCAGTCCGAACCGGCCGCCGACAGGAACGCCTCGGCCGCCTTCAGGTTCTGGGTGAAGATGGACGACGACAGGCCCTGCGGCACGTCGTTCTGGAGGTGGATGGCCTCGGCGAGGTCCGTGTACTTCATGACGTACAGGATCGGAGCGAACGTCTCGTGCTGGACGATGTCCGCATCGTTCGAGAGGCCGGTCACGATCGTCGGCAGCACGAAGTTGCCCGGGCGCTCGATGGCGGCGCCACCGGTTTCGACTTTGCCGCCAGCGGCCTTCGCCGCTTCGACCGCGTCGAGGTACGCCTGCACCGCATCGCGGCTGTTGAGCGGGCCCATGAGGTTGGCCGGGTCGGTCGGATCGCCGATCTTCTTCTCCACCTGCTTGTAGGCGGTGATGAGCTTGGCGAGGACGTCGTCGTAGATCGATTCGTGCACGAACAGTCGGCGCGTGGTGGTACAGCGCTGGCCGGCGGTGCCGACGGCGCCGAACGCGATGGCCGGGATCGCGAGCTTCAGGTCCGCCGTCGGGTCGACGATGATCGCGTTGTTGCCGCCCAGTTCCAGCAGCGAACGGCCCATGCGGCGCGCGACGCGCTCGCCGACGATGCGGCCGACCTTGGTCGAACCGGTGAAGCTGATCAGCGGGATGCGCTTGTCGTCGACGAAGCTGGAGGCGAGCTCGGTGCCGGCGTCGTTGAACAGGAAGAAGATGTCGGGGAAGCCGCCGGCCTTCAGCGCTTCGTTGCAGATCTTCATCGACGCCACCGCCGACAGCGGGGTCTTCGGCGAGGGCTTCCAGATGGTGATGTCGCCGCAGATCGCCGCGATGAACGAGTTCCACGCCCACACCGCGACCGGGAAGTTGAACGCCGAGATGACGCCGACCAGGCCGATCGGATGCCACTGCTCGTACATGCGGTGGCCGGGACGTTCGGAATGCATGGTCAGGCCGTAGAGCTGGCGCGACAGACCGACGGCGAAGTCGCCGATGTCGATCATTTCCTGCACTTCGCCATCGCCCTCGGGCTTGGACTTGCCCATCTCCAGCGCGACCAGCGAACCCAGCGCGTCCTTGTGCTTGCGCAGCGCATCGGCGCACAGCCGGATCGCTTCGCCGCGACGCGGTGCCGGCGTCGTGCGCCACACCTTGAAGGCGGCCTGGGCGCGCTCGACGATGGTGTCGTAATCGGACTGCGAGGAGGCGTGGACCTTCGCCAGCACATCGCCATTGGTCGGGTTTACCGATTCCAGCACGCCCGCGTCGCGGGTGCCGGACCACTCGCCGTTGCCGAGGTAGGTACCGGATTCGGCGTCGTTCAGGCCGAGGGCGGTGAGGACGGGGTGGGTCATGGCGGCTCCCTTACTGCTAGAAACTGGTGAATAGGAACGAGAAACGAGTGAGCGCGAGGCGAGAACACCAGTTTCTCGGTCCTGCTCACTAGTTCCTGCTTGATTGGCGGCCCCGACACGATTCGAACGTGCGACCTGTCCCTTAGGAGGGGACCGCTCTATCCAGCTGAGCTACGGGGCCATGAGGTCGGCATTTTCGCATGAACGCGCACGGATCGGGCCGGGGCGAGGCCCGATTGCCGCATCGGAAAAGCCCGCGCTTCGCGGTCAGGACGCGCGCCGGCCCTCGCCGCGGCGCGCGCGGCGCCTCAGGAACCTTCGCCCAGGTCCGGATTCACCGGATCGTGCTGGCCCTTCGCCACGACGGTGGTCGCGGTGAGGTCGCCGGTGACGTTGCCCAGCGTCGCGAAGACGTCGGGGATGGTGTCCAGCGCGAGCAGCAGGCCGAGGGGCTCGATCGGCAGGCCCAGCGCCTGCGTCACCGGCATGTTGGTCGCCATGAAGCTGACCTGGCCGGGCAGGCCGACCGATCCCATGCTGATCACCACCGCCAGCGCGGCCGCGGCGGCCCATTGCGCGACGGTGAGGTCCACGCCGTAGGCCCACGCGATGAAGGCGGCGACGCCCAGGTACTGGATCGGGCTGGTAATGCGGAACAGCGACACCGCCATCGGCAGCACCAACGAGGTCACGCTGAGCGGGTGACCGAGGCGTTCGCGCGAGGATTCGATCATCGCCGGCAGCGAGGCGAGCGAGGACTGCGTGCTCGCCGCCACCACCTGCGCCGGCGCGATGGCCGATGCGAAACGGCGCAGGCGCTCGCGGCCGGCGATCACGGCGATGGGGTACATCAGCGCGGTCGCCAGCAGGTACATCGTGCACAGGATGGCGATGTACCAGCCGAACGCACCGATCATGCCGTGTCCGACGCGCGCGCAGACCGCCAGTACCAGTGCGAACACGCCGAGCGGCGCGACCCACAGCACCCAGTGCACGATCACGATCATCACGTCGGCGATGCCCTGGATCAGTTCGAGCACGCGCGCACGGCGGCCGGCTTCGATCTTCGTCAGGCCGAAACCGAAGAACAGCGCGAACACCACCAGCGGCAGCATCGCGCTCGATGCGGCGGCGGCGAGCGCGTTGGCGGGGATGATCCCGGCGAACCATTCGGCCAGCGAGCTTGGAAGCGACAACTGCGCCGCGCCCGCGGTGGCGGCACGCAGCGAATCGGCGAGGCCTTCCTGCTTGGGCACGAAGGAGAAGAGGATCGGCGCGACGGTCGCCGCGAACGCCGCGCAGACGGCGAGGATCACCACGAAAGTGATGATCGCCTTGCGCGCCGTGCGGCCCGAGGCCGCGGCGTCCGTCGCGTTGTTCACGCCGATCACCACCAGCGCCGCGACCAGCGGCACCACGGTCATCTGCAGGGCATTGAGCCAGAGCCGGCCGACCGGCTGCACGAAGTCGGCGACCTTGCCGGCGAGCACCGGGTCGATCCACGCGAGCGAGAGGCCGATGACGGCGCCGAGAAAAAGTCCGAGGAGTACGCGGGCGGTGTTCGACATCGGGGATTGGGTGTCCGGTCGGAGCGGTGAGGCCCATCCTCGCGCACTGGCGCGGTGGATGGCGTGGGGCGCGATATTTTCAGCGGGCCGGGGTCGGCGTGGGGAGATCCCAGCTCGCGCGCAGACGTTCCAGTTCGTTATCGGGCAATAACGCGAACACGGGTTTACGGCGCAGGTCCAGCCATGCCAGGAGCGCCCGCATCGCCGGTTCCGGCATCGCGGTGCAACCGGCGGTGGGCTCGCCCGGTGCGCGCCACAGGTGGGCGAAGATGCAACTGCCGGCGCCGCTTTGGTTGGTCGCGTTGTGTTCGATCACGAAGCCGAGCTTGTAACGCACGTCGCCGTCGGCGTGCAGGTCGCGGCGCATCGGTTCGCTGGAACCTTCGACCGCGGCGTCGCCGACCTGCTTCGCATCGACGATGCGGTTGTAGAGCGGGGAGGCAGGCACGTCGATGCACCAGTCGGTCGCGGTCATGCCTTCGTACGGCCAGCGCGTCGATGCGCGGTCGGCATAACCGAACGCCGTGCCGATGCGGAACACGCCCGCCGGCGCGCGGCCGTCGCCCTCGCGCTTCTGCGGGCCGTCCGACTGCGCGTCGTTCAGGCCGATGCCCCACGCGGAACCACTACGGCCGACGGTGATCGGCGTCGCTTCGCCGACTTCGCGCCACGCGCCGCCATCGCGCTCGTAGTGGCGCAGCGTGCCGGTGGTGGCGTTCCAGTCGGACGTCGTGACCAGCACGAGCTGTCGCGCATCGTCCCAGGGCGTTTTCGCGACGGGTTTGGAGCTGATACCCGCGCAACCGGCCAGCAACGCGAGCGATGCGATGGCGAGCCCTCGGGCGAAAGGTGCGGAAAAACGCATGGAAGAACCCCGGATCAGTGGTCGAGCAGATCCTGCATGCGCTCGAAGTTGAAGTCGAGCTGCGACCGACGCTCTTCGCTGGCGTCGCACAACAGGACGAAGATCAGGTCGAGCAGGTGCTGCAGCGCCGACTGGTACAGCAACGGCTCGATATGCCGGCGCTCGTCGTGCGCCGATACCAGCAGCGCCGCGTCGGCGTGCGCGCGCAGCGGATTGGGCGTGTGTCGCGTCACGGTGACCACGCGGCCCACGCGTTCGCGGAACAGATGGCTGATCTGGCACAGCGTCGGCTGCCGGCCGTGTTCGGAAAACACCATCAGCACATCCCCGGGCGCGGCGGTGGACACGCCGGCCTGCATCAGGATCGCATCGACGTAATGCACGGTGAGGATGCCCAGCATCGACAAACGCGTGGCGAACGCCCGGGCCGGGATGCCGTCCTCGCCCAGGCCGATGATGAACACCTTGCCGGCCTGCAGGATCGAATGCGCGATCGCGTCGATGTTTTCCGGTGGGTTGATCAACCGCGTCCCGGCTTCGGCCAGTCCTTTGAGGTGCCACAGGTCTTCGGCCAGCGCGGTGTGCGGATCGTCGGCGCGGGCCTCGCGGCTGGTGCCGCCGTCCTCGCCGCCATCGCCGCGCGCCACCGCCTGGCCGATGGAGTACTTGAGGTCCGGATAGCCCTTGTAGCCGAGCTTCTGGCTGAACTTCACCACGCTGGACTGGCTGATGCCCAGCGCGTTGGCCAGCTGCTGCGAGGAGTAGTCGCGCAGCAGGTGCGCGTTCTCCAGCAGGAAGTCCGCGATACGGCGTTCGATGGCCGACATCTGGTCGCGTTCGGAGCGGATCTTCAGCAGCGGCGACATGCGGGCTCCCGGTTCCAGGGCGTCAGTCTGGCAGAAGTTCCAGCCCGCGGATCTCCCGGATACCCAGGCCCGGCGCGTCGGTCACCGAGATCTCCGACTCGTTGAAGATCACGCCGCCATCGACCGGATTGAACGCGCTCAGCGAGGGCCCGTCGAGGTCGACCTTGGTGATCGCATTCGACTTGGCGACCGCGAGATGCACGGCCGCAGCGACGCTGATGCTGCTTTCCAACATGCAACCGATCATGCATTCCACTTCGTACAGCGCGGCGATGTCGGCGATGCGGATCGCATTGGACAAGCCGCCGGTCTTCATCAGCTTGATGTTGATGATGTCGGCCGCGCGCATGCGGATCAGGTCGATCACTTCCTTCGGGCCGAACACGCTTTCGTCGGCCATGATCGGGGTGTGCACGCGCTCGGTGACGTACTTCATGCCGTCCAGGTCCTGCGCCTTCACCGGCTGTTCGACCAGTTCCAGGCGCACGCCGGCATCTTCGAGCATGTTGATCGCGTGCACGGCCTGTTTGGCGGTCCAGCCCTGGTTGGCGTCCAGGCGGAGCAGGGCGCGGCCTTCGACGGCGGCGTAGATCGCCTTGACGCGTTCGATGTCGACGCCGATGTCCTTGCCGACCTTGATCTTGAGCGACTCGAAGCCGCGATCCACCGCGCTGAGCGAATCGGCGACCATCTTGTCGATGTAATCGACGCTGATGGTGATGTCGGTGGTGATCACCGGATCGCCGCCACCGAGCATCTTGTATAGCGGCACGCCGTACAGCTGGCCGAACAGATCGTAGACGGCGATTTCAACCGCGGCCTTTGCGCTGGTGTTCTTTTCCAGCGCGGTCTGGATCAGCTGCGTGATGCGGTTGAGGTTGCCGATTTCCTGGCCGATCAGGCGCGGCGCGATGAACTTGCGAATCGCCTCGATGATCGAGCCGTGCGTGTCGCCGGTGATGACCGCCGTCGCCGGCGCTTCGCCGTAACCGACGTGGCCGGTGTCGGTGTGCACGCAGACGATGATGTCTTCGATCGCCTCGACCGTGCGCAGCGCGGTCTTGAACGGCGTTTTCAGCGGTACGCGCAACATGCCGAACCGGATCTGCGTGATCTTCATTCGTGTCGTTCTGGAGAGTGTGGGGGCTTGGTGCAGGCAGTGCGGTGCGGGCGGTCCGGCGGCTACGGCCGGATCCGCTGGATGTTGGTGATGCGGTCGACGAAGGTCTGCGTGCCGTTGAACAGCAGCGGCGTGAGCGGCGAGACGGTGACGCCATTGGTCTTCGCGCGCACGGTCTTGCCGTCCGGGCCGGCGAAACTCAGGCCGGTGGTGTCGTGGATGACGTAGGGTTCGCCGTCGATGTTGCCGATCACCATCATCACGTGGCCGGGGATGTAGACCAGGTCGCCGACCTGCAACTCGCGCACCACCGCCATGCGTTTGGCGCGGTTGTCCTTTTCGTTGAAGGCGATGCGGTTGAGCGCCGGGCTCACGGCCTGGTCGCTGGTGTTGCGCGGCAGTTGCACGCCCATGCTGCGGTAGATCTCGGAAACGAAACCGCTGCAATCGCGAGCGTTGTAGCTGTGCCCCCAGCCGTAGCGTTCGCCGAGGAACTTGAAGCCCTGCTGGATCAGGTTGCGCGGCGTCAGTGCGAGCGGCGCATCGGCGGTCGGTTCGCGGCGCGGAAGCAGGGCGGGCGCGAAGCGCAGCGTGCCGTCGTCGTTGCGCAACGGCAGTTCGATGACGTGGGAGGTGTAGGGATGCTGCCCGTTCACGGCCTTGTCGACCGGCCAGTCGGCGAGGACCGGAACGCGCACGCCCATGTCGAGCTGCAGTTCGGAAACGCCGGGTTCTTCCGGCGTATGGACCGTCGTTGCACGCGCGCCGGTGACGATGCGGAACGGCGTGCGCTTGCCGTAGCCCAGCACTTCGTCGCGACTGCCCTGCGCGACGAAGCGCTTCTCGATCCACGCCGCGTACCGCGTGTTCGCCACGAACAGCCATTGCCCGTCTCGGCTTTCGTGCACGATCGCCACCGGATCGCCCGGGAAAAGCGCGCTTTCCTGGAAACGGTCGATGTCGGGGTCGTCGTTGGAACTGAACACCCGGGTGCGCGTCGGGAACGCGCGCAGGTCGGCGCGATGCACCACGAGGCCGAAACGCGTCGGCTGCGAAGCGGGAATCGCGGCCACGTTGACGTTGTCGACGATCGCATCGAGGTCGCCCGCCGCAACCGGCTGGCCGCGTTCGTCGAAAAGCGCGCGCTTGGGACGCGTCGAAAGTCCTTCGACCCAGCCGGCGACACGTGCGCGATCCAGCGTCGCGGGGAACGCATCCAGGTCGAACATGCTGTCGTCCAGCTGCATCAGTTTCGCGTTCTGCGCGGCGATGGCCTGCGCATCGAGGATCACGCGATCGGGCTGGCTCTGCTTCGCCACCCACCAGGCCGGTTCCAGTTGCGCCTGTTCAATGCCGACGACGCCGGTATCGGCCGGAATGGTCCATGCACGTTCGTACGCGCCGGCGACAGGAAGCAGGCCCAGCGAAAGCAGCGACGCGGCGAGGGCAAGGCGAAGGCGCATCGAGCGGAATCCGTTGGGAGGGCGGGCGCCCGGAGAGATGACCGCGACATGGTCCCGGGGTTCCGGCGCGCGGAGACGGGCGGCACGCGGTGCGGCGTCCGCTCCACGGCGGCCGAAGGCCAGAACGTCGTCGATCATCGCGTCCCCCTCGTAAGCGGCCGTATGGGAGGGCCCGGCCGGCTGGGGAGAATAGATACTTCTTTTCGTCGGATAGTCAAGAATAAATTATTGACCGGGTACTCCTCCCATGTTACACAGCGATGAACGGCCCTCTAACGGCCGGCCTCTCATGAGTGGCCCGCGTGGACGATCTTCGGTTACCGCATCGATCGCCAATGCCCCGGACGCGCCGCCGGCACGTCCTGCTCGCCGCCGTCCTCGCATTGGGCGCGGTGGCCGCGACCGACGCCGCGATCTCCCATGCCGCGCCCGATGGCGGTCCGCTGCCTGAGGTGATCGCGCAGATCGATGCAGGCGATTTCCGCGAAGCGACCGCGCATATCGATGCCGCACTCGCCAAGCCCGGCGTGGATGCGAAAACCCGCGCGCAACTGGAATTCCAGCGCGAACGCATGCGCCGCATCCGGCTGGATTTCACGCTCACGGCCGACCAGGCCCGGGCGAAGGTGCGGGAGTCGATTCCCGACCTGACCGAAGACGAATTCCAGCGCTGGACGAAGGCGAACCTGCTCGAACACATGGTGATCGACGGGACGCCCTATTACTTCAACCGCTCCGTTTCGAACCTGTACCGCGTGAGTGCGGAAGCGATGTCGCGCCGCGCCGTGCCGTTCGAGCGCAACGACGGGCCGATGGAGAACGCCAACGCCTACCACGACGCTGCGGTGGCCGAGTCGCGAAAGACAGGCAAGAGCAGCGTCGCACCGCGACGCGTGCATGTGACGCAGTCGATCACGGTAAATGCCGATGCCGTGCCCGCTGGCGAAACCGTTCGCGCGTGGATTCCCTATCCGCGCGCATTGCCCGGGCGGCAGGAAGACATCCGTTTCGTGTCGAGCGCGCCGGCGAAGCACCAGATCGCACCCGAATCGACGATGCAGCGCACCGTCTATCTGGAAAAGCCCGCCGTTGCCGGGCAGCCGACGACGTTCTCGATCGACTACGAACTGACGATCTTCGGCGAGCACCACGTCATCGATCCGGCGAAGGTCACCGCGCTTGGCGATCGTCCGGATCTCGCGCAATACCTCACGCAGCAACCGCCGCATATCGTCTTCACCGATGAGCTGCGCGCGTTCTCGAAGAAGGTCGTCGGCGAGGAGAAGAATCCGTACCTCATCGCGCGGAAGCTCTTCGAAGCCGTCGACGAGATTCCGTGGGGCGGCGCGCGCGAGTATTCGACCATCACCAACATCAGCGACTACGCACTGCGCGGCAACCACGCCGACTGCGGCCAGCAGACGCTGTTGCTGATGACGTTGCTGCGGCTCAACGGCATTCCGGCGAAGTGGCAGTCCGGCATGGTCTATTCCGACGGCAAATACGACAACCTGCACGACTGGGGCGCGCTGTATCTGGCGCCTTACGGCTGGGTGCCGATGGACGTGACGACCGGCCAGTTCAAGGCCGCGCGCGATCCCGACGTGCAGTGGTTCTACCTCGGCGGACTGGATGCCTACCGGATCGCCTTCAACGACGACATCAGCACGGATTTCGTTCCGGCCAAGCAGCACATGCGTTCGGAAACCGTGGATTCGCAACGCGGCGAAGTGGAGTGGGCAGGGGGCAACCTCTACTTCGACCAGTGGGATTACAGCTTTACCGCAAAGGTATTGCCCGCCGGCACGGCATCGCGCTAGCGACGCCGCGCATCACTTTCACCGTGGAGAGGGGACATGAAGAGCATGGGGTTTCGTAGGACCGCGTTGTGCGTGGCGCTGGGCGTATGCCTGACGTCGGCGCTGTCGTTGCAACAGGCGCACGCCGCCAACACCGACGGTTCGCTGGTCGGCCGCACCACGCCGAACGCCGAAGTCACGGTGCGCAATCCGGCGACCGGCTTCGTCCGCACGGTCCGCGCCGACGACCAGGGCAGTTACCGCTTTCCGTTCCTGCCGGTGGGCAATTACCAGGTCGAAGTCGTCGCCGACGGGCAGGCCTTGTCCGAACCGGCGCAGACGACCATCAGCCTGGGCAATGCGACGACGCTGAACATCGCGGCCGGCGGCGGCTCGGCCACGGACCTCGCGGCGGTGCAGGTGATCGGCACGCGCGTGATCTCGCCGGTGGACGTGACCTCGACCGAAATCGCGACCAACATCAGCCGCGAGGAAGTGGCGCGCCTGCCGGTGCAGCGCGACATCATCGACGTGGCCACCCTGGCGCCGGGCGTGAATCGCGGCGAGTTCGGCGGCATTTCCTTCGGCGGTTCGTCCGTCGCCGAGAACACCGTCTACATCAACGGCCTGAACGTCACCGACTTCTACAACCGCGTCGGCTTCTCATCGCTGCCGTTCTCGTTCCTGGAAGAGTTCCAGATCAAGACCGGTGGTTACTCGGTGGAATACGGCCGTAGCACCGGCGGCGTGATCAACGCCGTGACGCGTCGCGGTACGAATGAATTCCACGCCGGTGCCGACATCGTCATCGACGGCTTGTGGCAGGGCGAAGGCCGCAACTTCGCGCCGACGCTCTACACGAAGTGGGACGACTCCGACCAGAACAACTATTCGGTCTGGGGCTCGGGCGCACTCATCAAGGACAAGCTGTTCTTCTTCGGCATCTACGAGAAGCGCGACCTGGATTCGCAGAACACCGACGACGGCGGCGGAAACTTCTTCGAGAACCAGGGCGACAACGACTTCTGGGGCGCGAAGGTCGATTGGCAGATCAACGACTCCAACCTGCTGGAAGTCTTCGGCTTCTCCGACAAGAACGACACCACGCAGGACGTCTTCGGCTTCGACCCGGATACGGGAACGCGCGGCGATTTCCGCAACCGCATCCTCAACAGGACCGGTGGCGACAACTGGGCCGCGACGTACACCGGCTACTTCACCGACAACTTCTCGATGAAGGCCATGTACGGCGAGAACGAGCGTTCGGCCTCGGCCATCGGCGTCAACGACGACCGTTGCAGCCTGGTGCAGGACCAGCGCGTGAACTCCTCGTTCATCGGTTGCACCAGCAATACCTCCGTGATCGATCGCACCGACACGCGCGAGGCGATGCGCCTGGACTTCGAATGGAACCTGGGCGACCACCTGCTGCGTTTTGGCGCCGACCACGAAACCAACACGTCCGACTACAGCAGCCACTACCCGGGCGACGGCCTGCGTTATGAGGTCAACAACGCGGGCGCGCGCGTCAACGGCGTCAATGTCCCGGCCGGCACGGTGTACGTGCGCACGCGACAGGTCGCCAATGAGGGCACGTTCGAAACCGAGAACGAGGCCTACTACATCGAAGACAACTGGAACGTCACGCCCAACGTCCTGCTGAATCTTGGCGTGCGCATCGAGAGCTTCGACAACAAGGACGCGGCGGGCAACAGCTACATCAAGCTCGACAACATGATCGCCCCGCGCTTCGGCTTCTCGTGGGATCTCAACGGCGACGGACGCTCGAAGGTGTTCGGTAACGCGGGTCGCTACTTCCTGCCGGTGGCGAACGTCATCAACATCAAGCAGGCCGGTCCGTTCCTGGATGCGCGCCGCTTCTACTTCTGGGACGGCACCTTCGCTTCGGGCGACAACCCGATACCGGGCCTTGGCGCGGAAATCGGCACCGTCGACGATTCGCAGGGTGATGGCAGCGTCGCGGACTTCCGCGGCGAGGTCGACAAGGACATGGACCCGGTCTACCAGGACGAGTTCATCCTGGGCTTCCAGCAGATGCTGGGCGAGAAGTGGTCCTGGGGCGTCAGCGGTACGTATCGCAAGATGCATAACGCCATCGACGATATGGAAGTCGCCAACAACTGCGGCGACAGCGGCTTCCTGATGGCCAACCCCGGCAAGAACGTGACGTTTTTCACCGACACCGATTGCGATGGTGAGAGCGACGGCTTCCTTACCGTCGACACCTCACGGACCGGCTGGGAGCTTCGCGACGGCACGATGATCGGCTGGGAGAATCCCAAGCGCACCTACCGCGCCATCGAGTTCCAGCTCGACCGCGCGTGGGACGACAAGTGGGCCTTCAACGCCACTTACGTCTGGTCGATGAGCAAGGGCAACTACGAAGGTCCGGTGAACTCCGATACCGACTTTTCCGATTCCGGTCGTACGGAAGCCTTCGACAATCCCTTCGTCGAGATCGGCGGCTACGGCTATCTGCCCAACGACCATCGCCACCAGATCAAGCTGCGCGGCAACTACGCGATCACCGACAACTGGGTCGTGGGCGCCACGCTGGATGCGGCGTCGGGTCGCCCGATGAGCGAGTACGGCGCAGGCAATCCGTACGACGACAACGAGTTCCTGACGCACTACATCTGCGAAAGCGATCCGAGCCTGTGCTACACGCCGGAAGGCCAGTGGCGCCTGTCGCGTCGCGGTGCGTACGATACGCTGCCGTGGACGTACAACCTCGGCCTGAGCGTGGCGTACAACACGACGCTGGGCCCGGTGAAGCTCAATGCGAAGTTCGCCGTCTACAACGTGCTCAACGAGCAGACGGTGATCGAGCGCAACGAGACGTTGCAGGAAGAAGAGGGCGTGGGCCTGATGAATCCCTTCTTCGGCAACCCGACCACGTTCCAGGCACCGCGCAATGCGCAGTTCATCCTTTCGCTGAACTATTGATCTCCCTCGAGCGGCGGGCGGCCTTGTGCCGTCCGCCGCCTTTTTTTTCCGAACCCAGCAGGCTGCGGCTTTGTCGAACTTTCCCCCCGGCGAACTGGACGCGATCGCGCGCCAGATCCAGACACCGTTCTACGCATACTCGGCTGAGGCGATCCGCGCGAGGATCGCCAGCCTTCACCACGCTTTCGATGGCCTGGACATACGCATCTGCTACGCGGTCAAGGCCAACTCGAATCTCGCGATCCTGCAGTTGATGGCATTGCATGACGCGGGCGCCGACATCGTTTCGCTCGGCGAGATGCAGCGCAGCCTGAAGGCCGGCGTTCCCGCCGGACGCATCGTGTTTTCCGGCGTCGGCAAGACGGCCGATGAGATCGATGCGGCGCTGTCGGCGGGCGTGTGGCGTTTCAATGTCGAATCCGCCGATGAATTGCACCTGCTCCAGCACCTCGCGCGCTCGCGCGGCGTTTCCGCGCGTGCGGCGGTGCGCATCAATCCGGATGTCGATGCGCGAACGCACGCGAAGATCTCGACCGGCAAGGCCGAGAACAAGTTCGGTGTCTCCGTCGACGAGGCGCGCCGCTGGTTCGCCGAAGCCGCATCGCTGGATCACGTGCAGCTGGACGGGCTGCATGCGCACATCGGTTCGCAGATCCTCGATATCGAACCGTTCCGCATGGCGCTGCAACGTGTCGAAGCGTTCCGCCGCGAGCTGGTCGACGCGGGACATGCGATCGCCAGCGTCGATATCGGCGGCGGACTTGGCGTCGTCTATCGGCCGGGCATCGACGTGCCGGTGGACATCGCCGACTACGCCGCGCTGGTTCGCGAAACCTTCGTCGACTTCAAGGGCACGCTCGCGCTCGAACCCGGCCGTTGGCTCGTCGCCGAAGCCGGCGTGCTGGTGACGCGTACGATCCGCGTGAAGCAGGGCACGGATCGCCAGTTCCTCATCGTCGATGCGGCGATGAACGACCTGCTGCGTCCCTCGCTGTACGACGCATGGCATGAAATCGTGCCGCTGCACGGTCGCGCCGAACCCGAGGTCGCCTACGACGTGGTCGGGCCGGTGTGCGAAACGGGCGATACTTTCGCGCAGGGGCGCGTGCTTCCGCGCTGCGAAGCCGGCGACTTGTTGATGATCGGCGGTGCGGGGGCGTACGGTGCGTCCATGGGGTCCACCTACAACTCCCGGCCGTTGCCTCCGGAAGTGCTGCTCGACGATGGCCGTTACGCCATCGTCCGTCGGCGCCAGACGCTTGCGGAGATGATGTCCGGCGAACAATTTCCGCAGGAATGGCATGAAACCTGACCGCCTCGTCGCCGTCGCATTCTCCCTGTGCCTGGCATGGCTGCCTGCTGTGTGTGCCGCGGCCGAAGCGCCTGCGGACCGCAAGGCCGTCGATACGATCTTCGACGAGGTGTTCGCGCGCTACCGTTTGCCCGGCCTCGCGCTGGGCATCGTCGAGGACGGCCGCGTGGTGTATTCGCGCACGGCCGGTGAACTCGTGGAAGGCGAGTCCGCGAAGATCGACTCGCAGACGCTCTTCAAGATCGCCTCGAACACCAAGTCGATGACGACCGCGACGCTGGCGCGCCTCGTCGATGCCGGCAAGCTGCGCTGGGACGATCCGGTGACGAAGTGGATTCCCGACTTCCGCATGCACGACGCGTGGGTCGGCCGCGAAATGCAGGTGCGCGACCTGTTGATCCACAACAGCGGCCTGCGCGCGGGCGCGGGCGACCTGATGCTGTGGCCGGAACCGAACACCTTCACGCGCGCCGACATCATCCATGGCCTTGGGTATCTGAGGCCGTACCGCAGCTTTCGTTCCGGGTACGACTACGACAACCTGATGTACATCGTCGCCGGCGAAGTCGCTGCAGCGGCGGGCGGCGCGCCGTACGAGACGCTGGTGCGGCGCGAAGTGTTCGAACCGCTGGGCATGTCGCGATGCCAGGTGGGCCAATGGAGCCGCAATGACGTCGGCAACGTCGCGCAGCCGCATCGACGCGAAGGCCAGCGCAATGTGCCCGTGCGCAGCGATGGCGACATCGTGCCCGCCACGACGATGGATCCGGCAGGCGGCGTGCGTTGCAGCCTCGACGACATGCTGCGCTGGACCGCCAACTGGCTGAAGCCCGAAGCGAAGAACGCGGCGTGGCTTTCGCCGGAGCAGCGCCAGGCGTTGTGGGCGCCGCAGATGCCGATGCCGCTCTCCAAACGCATGCGCGAATGGGACCACAGCCATTTCTCGGCCTACGGCTACGGCTGGCGACTCGCGGACGTGGACGGCGTGTTCAAGGTCGCGCACACCGGCACGCTGATGGGCATGTATTCGGCGGTGACGATGTTTCCCGACAAGGGCGCGGGCTTCGTCATCCTCATCAATGGCGAAGGCGAGGACGCGCGCACCGTGCTGACGCAGGTGCTCGTGAAGCGCTTCACGTCGGGCAATCCGGCGCTGTCGGTCGCGCACTACGCGAAGCTGGTCGAGGATGAGGAGGCCATCCGGCCGGCTAGCGAGAAGGCGCCGGATACCGCGCATCGCCGTCGTGCCAGCGCCAAGGAACTCGCGCCGAAGCTGGGCGTGTACCGCGATCCCTGGTTCGGCGAAGCGACGTTGTGCCGTGACGGCGATTCGGTGCGGTTCCGCGCGCGCAAGTCGCCGTTGCTGGATGGCGTGGTGCAGCGTGTCGGCAAGCGCTGGCTCATCGACTGGGACGATCCGAGCGTGGATGCGGAGGCGTGGCTCGATATCGACGAGAAGGGCCTGCGGCTGGCGAAGGTCGATCCGCAGGCGGATTTCAGCTACGACTACGAGGACCTTGCGTTCGAACGCGTCGGTGCATGTCCATGAGGCGCGTGATGGTCGCGTTCGCGATGCTGGCGTCGGCCGGCTGCGCATCGGCGCCTTCGATGGACATCGCGCCAGCGACGACGGCCGCGGCTGCCGGCCTCGTCGATGTGCGCACGTTGGCACCCGACATCGACCTCGATATGCGCTACGCAGGCAGCCACAACTTCACGGGTGCGCCGGTGGACGGATACGACGCACCGCGCTGCTATCTGCTCGAACCGGTGGCGAAGGCGATTGCGCGAGCGGAAATGACGTTGCGCGAGCAGGGATATCGCCTGCGTATCTTCGACTGCTATCGGCCCGCACGCGCGGTGCGTGCATTCGTCGCGTGGGCGAACAACGCGGACGAAACGACGAAGCCAGAGTTCTATCCCGCGCTGGAAAAGCGCGATCTGCTGGGTGGCTACATCTCGCCGACCTCGGGTCATAGCCGCGGCGCGACAGTCGATCTGACCCTAATGCGGTGCGATGCATCAGGCAGCTGTGCGCCGCTGGACATGGGCACGGCGTTCGATTTTTTCGATCCGCTCGCCAACACCGATTCGTCACGCGTCACGCCCGAACAGCGCGCCAACCGCGATCGCCTGCGCGACGCGATGCAACGCGCCGGCCTGCGCAATTATCCGATGGAATGGTGGCACTACACGCTGGACCCGGAGCCCGCGCCCAAGGCGTTCTACGACGTTCCGATCCGGTAGTCGCTCAGTTCGGCGCCATGTCGCGCATCGCGATGGCGCCAATCTTCTTCGCCGTCTCGTAGGGCTCCGGATCGTCGCGATTGGTCAGCACCACCACGGTGAGGTGCCGCTTCGGCCAGCGCACAATGACGTTGCGGAAGCCGATGGTTTCGCCCGAGTGCCACAGCGTTTCGCCGGTGATGCGCCAGCCGAAACCGTATTCCACCTGCGGATCGTCGGTGGGCGTGGCTGGCGTGAACGCCTGGCGTAGCGACTGCGCGGAGAGCAGGCGTTCGTCGTAGAGCGCGGCATCCCACTTGATCAGATCGTCGATCGACGAATAGATGCCGCCATCGCCAAGTACCGCGCTCGTCGTGCTCTGGTCGGTGCGCTTCCACGCGCCGTTCTCGAGACTGTAGCCGTAGGCGCGATGCGCGACTTCGGAGATCCCCGCCTCGTACGCGACCGTATCGCGCATGCCCAGCTTCTGGAAGATGCGATCGTGCAGGAACTGCGCGTAACGCTGCCCGGATGCGCGTTCGACAATGAGCGAGAGCAACGCGTACCCGCTGTTGCTGTAGCGATAATCGGTGCCGGGCGCGAAGTAGGTGCGGTCTTGCGATTGCAGCAGCGTGAGGACATCGGCGTCGTGCACCTGCCGCGTGTCGGCGGGATCCATCACGTCTTCGTAATCGATCAGGCCGGAGGTGTGCGTGAGCAGGTGGCGGATCGTGATGTCGTTCGCCGCCGCGGGCAATGCCGGGAAATACTGCTTGATGCAGTCGTCGAGCTTGAGCTTTCCGTCCTGCGCGAGCAGCAGGATCGACGCGGCGGTGAACTGCTTGCTCACCGATGCGAGGCGGTAATTCGTCTGCGGCGTCGCCTTGACGTGGTCTTCCAGATTCGCCATGCCGTAGGCGCTGCGTATCACGGGTTTGCCGTCGCGCACGACGAGCACGCTGGCGCCGGGAACGTCGCCCTGGTAATCGCGCATCAGCGCGTCGATCTCGTGCTGCATGGACGTCCCTTGGCTCGTGCAACCGGCGAGAAGCAGGGCGATGCCTGTAACCCAGTGATGGATGCGCATCCGGCGATGGTAGCGGCCGGCCGGGCGCCGTGCGAGGCTTCATACCGAAGGGGCGCAGGCAGCAGGGAAGGGCGCGCAGGCGCCGGCATCGCCGGACAAATGCAGAGGGAGTGGCATGAGCACGATGGGTGCAGTGAGCAGCGGAAGCCGATCCCCACGCGACTGTGGTGGGTTTACTTCGCCGTCATGGCTTTCAACATCGCATGGCTGCCGATCGCGGCACCGCGCGAAGCCGGCACCTGGGTGGATCTTGCGGTGGGGCTGCTGGCGCTGCTCGGCCTTGCGGGCTACATCCTGCGCAAACCGTTCGGCCCGCGCCTCTTCTGGCGCGGCTTCTTCTTCCTGCTGCTCATCGACTGCGTGTATCACGCGACGGATGGCGTGATCGGGCGCGGAACCAACCTCGTGTTCGTCGGCCTCCCCTTCGGCGCGGTGCTGCTCGCGCCGCTCTTCGTGGCCCTTTGGCGCTATGGCCGCGATCGGGACACATGGACGCCGCGACGCGCCTGATCGCAGCCGGACGCCCAAAACAAAACAGCGCGAAACGCCCGAGGCGTAACGCGCTGTTCTGGCTGGATGAGTGGTGGAGCGGAGGAGGATCGAACTCCCGACCTTCGCATTGCGAACGCGACGCTCTCCCAGCTGAGCTACCGCCCCACGAAGGGCAAATTCTAGCGGGCGATCCGGCGGCACGCCAGCCCCCCCGGACACGGGATCCGGCGTCATGGCGTGAGACAACGGCTTATCGACGGGCCGGCAGGCGATTGATCCGGCTCAAGCGAGGCGTCGGGGCGGAGCGGAGAGTGGGGTCTTTCCACCCTTCCAGGAGTCGCCATGACCACGCAGGAACACAGCGGGACCGCCGAGCTGGAGCAACACCAGACGCCCATCGGCGAAGACGGGCTGCGCGAGGCGGATGCCTCGCCAGGCGCGCGCATGTCGCGGGCGCGATACGAGCGCGAAAAACGCCGGCTGCAGATCGAACTGCTGAAGTGGCAGGCTTGGGTGAAGGAGAGCGGACAGCGCGTGGTCATCCTGTTCGAAGGGCGCGACGCGGCCGGCAAGGGCGGGGCGATCAAGCGCTTCATGGAGCACCTGAATCCGCGCGGCGCGCGCGTGGTCGCGTTGGAAAAACCCAGCGACACCCAGCGTTCGCAATGGTATTTCCAGCGGTATGTCGAACACCTGCCGGCGGCAGGCGAGATCGTGCTGTTCGACCGCTCCTGGTACAACCGCGCCGGCGTCGAACGCGTGATGGGTTTCTGCTCCACCGACGAATACCTGGAGTTCATCCACCAGTGCCCGAACTTCGAACGCATGCTCGTGCGCAGCGGCGTGCGGCTGTTCAAGTTCTGGTTCTCGGTGAGCCGCGCCGAACAGCACCGCCGGTTCGCGCAACGGAAGAAGGATCCGCTCAAACAGTGGAAACTCTCTCCGGTCGACCTGGCATCGCTGGACAAATGGGACGAATACACGCGCGCGAAGGAGGCGATGTTCGTCTCCACCGATACGCCCGATGCACCGTGGACGGTGATCCGTTCCGACGACAAGAAACGGGCGCGCGTGAACGCGATGCGCGTGGTGCTGGATTCGTGCGATTACACCGCGAAGGAGCGCGGGGTGATCGGCGAACCGGATCCGTTCATCGTCGGTCCGGCGTCGCGCGTGTACGAGGATGGCGAAGGGCTGCTGGCGAACGAGCGCTCGCGCCGGTTCGCGCAGATGGCCGCGGTGTAGCGGCTCAGGAGACCTGCGCGAGCAGCGGCGCCAGTCCGGGCTCCAGCGCCCGGCGGCGCCAGCCGGCCAGGGCCTCGGGCCATTCGCCTTGGTCCATCAGCACTTCCAGCCAGCGGCGTGAGGCGAGCACGCCGTCGGGCAGGCCGAGTTCGGCGCTGCGCGCGGCCACCGCGTCCTGTAGTTTGCGAAGACGCTGCTTGTCGCGCTGTTCGGATTGTACGGCGTCGGGCGCGTCGGCTTCGTCGGGCAGCGGCGTGGTCAGCGCCGACCAGATCGCATCGGTCAGGCGACGCGGGGACTTGGGCACGGCATCGAGCGTGCGCTGCAGGCCGGCGCGATCGATCGGCGGCGTGCGCGCGAGCGTGACCGCCAGTTCGTTGTCGAGGATCCAGCTGCGCGGGCGGTCGTTGTCGCGCGCGTACACGTCGCGCCAGCGCAGCAGCCGCAGCAGGCGCAGCTGTGCGTCGCGATCGAGGAACTGCGCGCTGCGCATCGAGGCGTGCGGCCAGCGCTCGGGGCCTTCGTTCTCGGCGTTGTGGATGGTGCGCGCGGCGTCTTCGGCGAGCCATTCGCGACGTTCGAGTTCGCCCAGCCGGTGGTCCAGCTGGTCGTGCAGCTCGAACAGGTGGCGCACGTCGTCGGCCGCGTATTCCAGCTGCGACGGCGAGAGCGGGCGGCGCAGCCAGTCCGAACGCGTCTCGCCCTTGGGCAGCGCGACGCCGGTGAGCTGTTCGACCAGCTTCTGGTAACCCAGCCCGCCGCCGACGCCGGTCAGCGCGGCGGCCAGCTGCGTGTCGAACAGCGGCTTGGGCACGACGTTGCAGGCGTGCTTGAACGCGACCAGGTCCTCGCTCGGGCTGTGCATGATCTTGACGATGGAATCATCGGCCAGGATGGGCGTCAGCGCTTCCAGCATGCCCGGGACGAGCGGGTCGATCAGCAGGATGTCCTCGTCCTCCGCATCGCCCAGCGCGATCTGCACCAGCGCCAGTTGCGGCCAGTAGGTGCGTTCGCGGATGAATTCGGTGTCCAGGCCGATGCGCTTGGGCTTTGTGGCGAAGCGGTCCCGCAGTTGGGCGGGGTCGTTGATCCAGGCGACGGGCATGTCTGCGATGCGGGGACGGTGGTCGGCGGTTGCCGGGGCGGGCGACAATAGCCTACTTTCGGGGCTCCCGGCATTCGCAGGCCGTGAAGGCCGGGCCCCAGCAGGCTCTGAAGAGCACGATCAGCCCCGGAGGCGAGGAGGACGTTTGCGCGCAGTGCTTTTGGCCGCCGGTATCGCTGTGATCGCACTGGCGGCCGGCTGCTCGCGCGACGCGTCACCGCCCAAGCGCGACGCGGCGGCCCATACGCCGATCGTCACCATCAGCGCCGACCAGGCGGTATCGCCCGTGCCGGCGTGGCGCGTCCCGCCGGTGCAGGTGACGGACGAAAATGTCGCCGACCTCAAGGAAAAAGCCTCGCAGGCGTTGTCGCGCGGGCGGCTGTTCGGCGGGTCCGAGGATGCGATTCCCCTGTACTACGCACTGCGCCGGTTCGATCCCGAGGACGCGTCGGCCAACGCGGGCTTCGATCGTGCGCTCAAGCGCCTCATCGCCGACGGCGACGAAGCCCTGACGCAGCTCGATCGCGATCCGCTGTCGCTACGTCGCGCACACGAGATCGCTGCCGTCGCGCGCGCGGTGGCGCCGGGCAATGTCGATATCGTCGATTTCCTTGCGCGGCTGGACCGCGCCGACGAAGCGCAGGAATCCAATCGCCTGGGCGAGGACGCGCTCAATGCCGGTCGGCTTGGCGTGGACGGCGAGCCCGGCCAGGCGCTGACGCATTTTCGCGAAGCGCTGAAACTGCGACCGGGCGACATGCGCGCCAACCAGGGCATCGCGGCGGTGGAAAGCGCGCTGATCCGGCGCGCGGAGACGGCCGCCGATGGCGACGATTACGTCACCGCAGAACGCGAGCTCGACGTGGCCGCGAAGGTGCGTCCGCCTTCCACCAGCGTGGAGGACGCGCGCGGCCGGCTGGTAATGCAGCGCATCGTGCGCATCAACGCGCTGCGCGACGCGGGCCTGGCGGCGCTGATGCGGCAGGGCGGCATCGACGAGGCCCGGCGTCATCTCGCCGTGATGCTGCGCATCGCGCCGACCGGCGATCCGGCCACGCGCGAACTGCGCGAGCGCATCGACCTGGCCACGCATTACGGCCTGTTCCGTCCGGGGCAGGTGTTCACCGACGGCATGCGCAGCGGCGCGCGCGGGCCGCAGATGGTCGTCATTCCCCATGGCGCGTTCCGCATGGGTTCGGAGGATGGCGAGGGTAAGGAATCCGAGCGGCCGGCGCGCAACATCCGCTTCGAGCGCGGCGTGGCGATGTCGCGCACGGAGGTCACCGTCGGGCAGTTCCGTCAGTTCATGCAGGCGACAAAGCACCGCGATCGCGCCAGCCGCCGCGGCTATTCGACGGCCTACGACGAACGCAGCGGCAATCTCGTGCGCCGCGGCAATGTCGATTGGGAGTCGGACTACACCGGCCGGCCCGCACGCGACGACATGCCGGTGATCCACGTCAGCGCGAAGGACGCGATGGCGTACGCGGAGTGGCTCTCGGCGCAGACCGGCCAGCGCTACCGGCTGCCCAGCGAGGCCGAATTCGAATATGCGCTGCGGGCCGGCGGCCGCGGCCGTTATCCGTGGGGCGATGGCCTGCCGCCGACGCGCGTGGGGAATTTCACCGGTGCGCTGGATGTATCGCCGAGCGGTCGCCGCTGGCAGAACGCGTTCCCCGGCTACGGCGATGGCGCCTGGGGGCCGGCGCCGGTGGCGAGCTACAAACCCAATCGCTGGGGGCTGCACGACATGGCCGGCAACGTCAGCGAATGGGTCGCCGACTGCTGGCACGACACCTTTCGTCGCGCCCCACGCGGAGGCGAGGCCTGGATCAACCCCGGATGCCGTTCGAGGGTCGTGAGGGGCGCTTCCTGGGCCAGCGCGCCGGAAGAACTGCGTTCGGCCTGGCGACAGGGCAGTGACGCGAACAACACAACCGCGCGGATAGGGTTCCGGGTGGTGCGAGACATCTGAGCATCGATCCTGCCGCGACGCGGCGACACACTTGGCCACGGATGGTTTCCAGGAGATGCAGACGATGAGAACAGACCCGTTCGGCGGTGCGCGGCAACAGGGCCGGCCGCGACGCGGATTTGGCGGGATCCGCTGGTGGATCCTGATCCTGTTCGCCGGCTACGCGGCGTGGCAGTGGTTCGGCAATGCGCGCGTGGATCCGTACACGGGCGAGAAAGCCCATTACGGCACGACCGCCGATGAGGAAGTGCAGTTGGGATCGCAGGCCTTCCAGCAGGTGCTGGGCGATGCGAACGCGCAGGGCGCGCTGCTGCCGGCCGATGCGCAGGCGAGCGTGCAGATCCGGCAGATCGCTCAGCGGCTGATCCAACGCGTGCCGGAGGTGACGTCCACGCTGGCCGCGCAGAACCAGCAGGAAGTGCCGACCGACTTCCAGCAGTTCCAGTGGGACGTCGCGGTGATCCAGTCCGACCAGGCCAACGCGTTCTGCCTGCCGGGCGGGAAGATGGCCGTCTATACGGGCCTGATCCCGATCGCGCAGAACGCCGACGCGATGGCGGTGGTGATGGGGCATGAAATCGCCCACGCGCTGCTGCGCCACGGCAGCCAGCGCATGGCGCAGCAGAAGCTGGTGCAGATGGGGCAGATGGCCGCGGGCATGGCGATCGGCGGCATGGATCCGCAACAGCAGCAGGCGGTCATGGCCGCGCTGGGCGCGGGCGCGCAGTACGGTTTCATCCTGCCGTACGGGCGCAACCACGAGACGCAGGCGGACAAGGTCGGGCTGATGCTCGCCGCAGCCGCGTGCTACGACCCGAATGCGGCGATTCCGCTGTGGCAGCGCATGTCGGAGCTCGGCGGTGGCGAACGCCCGCCGGAATTCGCCTCGACCCATCCCGACCCGGCCAACCGCATCCAGGTGCTGCAGTCGCTCATGCCGCAGGCGGAGCAGTTCCGCGCGCAGTTCTGCGGGCCCGGGGCGAAGGCGGCGACGGCGGCACGGTGATCGTTGCCGCTTCGTAGCCCGGGTAAGCGAAGCGCACCCGGGTTGAGCGTGACAGCCCCCGGGTGCGCTTCGCTTACCCGGGCTACAAGAACATCAAAATCAAGATGGGTTCCAGCTTCCGCTGGAATGACGAGATAGCGCTCAGGCCGCGACAGCCTGGGTCCCGGCTTTCGCCGGGATGACGGAAAACAGGGCGACGCCAGAAACGCAAAAGGCCCGCTCGCGCGGGCCTTAGCCTTTCGAATCCCGAATCCCGAAAAACCTACCGCTTCTGCTCCCCACCCTTGGCCTTGTTCGGCGGCGGGGTGGTGCTCTGGCCGACGTTGCCGGACAGGTTGCGCTGGAACTCGTTCCACATCTGCAGGTTGCGCTCGGTGAGCTGGTTCATCAGCGCCCACGGGGTCTGGCCGAGGATGCCGCCCATCTGGTTGCGGAACTGCTGCTGCTGGTCGAGGAAGACCTGCATCGAGCGCTCCAGGTAACTGCCCATGAAGCCCTGCAGCGAATCCCCGTAAAAACGGATGATCTGGCTCAGCAGCTGGGTCGAGAGGACCGGTTCGCCGTCCTGTTCGTGCTCGGCGATGATCTGGAGGAGCACCTGGCGGGTGAGGTCGTCGCCGCTGCGGGCGTCGCGCACCTCGAATTCCTCGCCGTCGACGATGAGCTGTCGAACGTCCTCGATGGTGATGTAGCTCGAAATCTCGGTGTCGTAGAGCCGGCGGTTCGGATACTTCTTGATGACGCGCATCGAGGCCATGGAGCTTCGGCTCTAAATCGTGATGCTTCGCAGCATGGCGCAGCGCGGCGGGCCTTGCAACTGCCGCCCCGGCACGAGCGGCGGGAGCGGCCGGGGTGAATGGGGAAGACGTCGTCGCCATGGGCAACGCAGGCTGAAAGAGGTCGGCGAACGCACCGCCCGGCGTGGTCGCGCCTCACCAGCCCATGTGGTGGCCGCCGTTGATGTCCAGGTTCGAGCCGGTGATCCAGGCCGCTTCCTCGGCCACGAGGAACGACACCGCGTAGGCGATTTCGTCCGGCGAGCCAAGGCGGCCGGTGGGGATCTCCGCGACGATCTTCGCGCGGACGTCTTCCGGCACGGCCATCACCATGTCGGTGGCCACATAGCCGGGCGAGACGGTGTTAACGGTGATGCCGAAGCGGGCGTTCTCGCGCGCCAGCGAAATCGTGAAGCCGTGCATGCCGGCCTTCGCCGCGGCGTAATTCGCCTGGCCGTACTGGCCCTTGAGGCCGTTGATCGAGCTGATCTGCACGATGCGGCCCCACTTGCGCTCGCGCATCCCTTCGATGACCGGCCGCGTCACGTTGAAGCAGGAATTGAGGTTGGTGCCGATCACCTCGTTCCACTGCATCGGCGTCATGCGGTGGAAGGTGGAATCGCGGGTGATGCCGGCGTTGTTCACCAGCACCTCGATCGGGCCGAGGTCGCGTTCGATGTCCGCCACCAGCGCCTGCGCCTCCTCGGGCGAGGACACGTCGCCGCGCGCCAGCACCACGTCGACGCCGCGTTCGCGCATCTTCGACTGCCAGGCGAGGGCGCGCCCCTCGTCGCGGTAATTGGTGGCCACGCGATGGCCCATCGCCGCCAGGCGCTGGACGATCGAACTGCCGATACCGCCGGTACCACCGGTGACGAGGGCGACGCGAGACTGCATGTGGGGATCTCCTGGGCGGACCCGCACGGCACGCGCGGGCCGCTTTGATTCTAGGGGGAAACTCGGGGCAAGCCAGGCGGCCATCGTGCGGGCCGCTCATTACATTTCGTGCGGTCCGGCATCGTGTCGTGGAATGCGTGCCGGATCGAACGCCGCCATCGCGCGGGCGAGCAGGTCGGGGACGTCGCGCGCCTGCGCCAGCGCATCGGGCGACTGCCCAAGCCGGAGCCATGCGGCGCGCAGCGTGGCGAGCGGATCGCCTGGATCCACCGGCTGGGCCGCATCCGACTTCGACAGCTTGCGCCCGTCCGGCCCGAGGACCAGCGGCAGGTGCGCATAGCGTGGCGTCGGCAGGCCGAGCGCACGCTGGAGGAGGATCTGCCGCGGCGTCGAGTCGAGCAGGTCCGCGCCGCGCACGACGTCGGTGATGCCCTGGTCCGCATCGTCCACGACCACCGCCAGCTGGTACGCCCAGAACCCGTCCGCTCGCCGCAGCACGAAGTCGCCGACTTCGCGCGAGACATCCTGTTCGACGCGACCGCGGATCGCGTCGTCGAACGACACCACGCTGCCGTCCTCCACGCGCAGGCGCACGGCGGGATCGGGTCGTGTTTGTCGCGCAACGCAGGCGCGATGAATCCCTGACACCGTGGAAAGGTCGGTTCTGCTGCAATGGCAATGGAACGCGCGGCCTTCGCGCAGGAGTTTTTCCAGCGCGGCTTCGTACAGCGGCGAACGTTGGCCCTGCCAGACGATCTCTTCGTCCGATTCCAGCCCGAACGCCTGCAGCGCCTCGAGCTGCCGACGAGCGGCCCCGGCGACTTCGCGCGGCGGATCGAGATCCTCCACGCGCACCAGCCAGCGGCCTCCGGCGTGGCGCGCCAGCAGCCAGCTGCCGAACGCGGCGAGCAGGGAACCGAAATGCAGATCGCCGGTCGGAGACGGCGCGAAACGGCCGCGATAGCCCGATGGCGCGGGAGGAAGTCTCACAAGGGCTCGTCAGGCAAAGGGTCGGCGTCGGATTTCACTTGAATTCAACGGCAGCGTGCCACATTTTTCCTGCATGTCGCGCCCGTCAGGCGCAAAAGGTTCCCATCATGTTCAAGCGCGTCTTCCTTTTCCTCGCGACCAACTTCGCCGTTCTCATCCTGCTGAGCATCGTCATGTCGATCCTCGGCGTGAACCCGCAGCAGTTCTCCGGCCTGCTGGTGATGGCGACGGTGTTCGGCTTCGGCGGTTCGCTGATCTCGCTGATGACGTCCAAGTGGATCGCCAAGCGTTCCACCGGCGCGCACGTGATCGACCAGCCGCGCAACGAATCCGAACAGTGGCTGGTCGCCACCGTGCGTCGCCAGGCCGAAGCGGCCGGCATCAAGATGCCGGAAGTGGCCATCTACGACGCGCCGGAAATCAACGCCTTCGCCACCGGCCCGAGCCGCAACAACTCGCTGGTCGCGGTGTCCACCGGTCTGCTGCGCGCGATGAACCGCGATGAAGCCGAAGCCGTGCTGGGCCATGAAGTCAGCCACGTCGCCAACGGCGACATGGTGACGATGGCGCTGATCCAGGGCGTGCTCAACACGTTCGTGATCGTGCTGGCGCGCGTGGTCGGCCGGGTGATCGACAGCTACCTCAGCGGCAACCGCGAGGGCGGCCCGGGCCTTGGCTATTTCGCCATCGTGTTCGTGCTGGACATGGTGTTCGGCCTGTTCGCGAGCATGATCGCGATGTGGTTCTCGCGTCACCGCGAATTCCGCGCCGACGCCGGCGGCGCCCGCCTGGCCGGTCGCCAGAAGATGATCGCCGCGTTGCAGCGCCTGTCGATGACCTACGGCGAAAGCACGCTGCCCAAGACGGTGCAGGCCTTCGGCATCAGCGGCGCCGTCGGCCACGGCCTGCGTCGCCTGTTCCTGAGCCACCCGCCGCTGGAAGAGCGCATCCACGCGCTGCAGAACGCCCCGGTGGAGCAGGTGCGCGGGACGGTCGTGAGCTGATCGTTCCTCGCTGATGCAAAGAAAAGCCCGCCGGAAGGCGGGCTTTTTGTTGGTCCGGTCACTGCGGCTGCAGCCACCGTCCCACGTCGCCGAGGAAGTCGTACTGGAGATTCCGCTCGCCCACGCGCAGGCCGTGGTCCGCATTGCCGTACACGCGCATCGATAGGTTGGTTTTTCCCGCCTTCGCGAAGGCCTGTCCGAGCAGATAGACCGAATCGGCGGGCACTGACGTATCCGCGGCGCCGATGCCCACCATGACCGGAATCTTCAGATCCAGCAGGTAGTCGAGCGGATCGACCCAGGCCATGTCGTTCCAGTAGCGATAGGTCTGCCCGAGGAAAAACTTCGAGGTATCGGTGGGAAAGCGCTCGATGTCCTGGAAAGCTGCCGCGAAATCCTTTTCCTGGAATCCCGGAAACGCGTTGCGTTGGCGTAGCAGCCGCAATTCGTCGACCTGCTCCATGCCGCCGCTGCCGATCAACACCAGATGGGTGACTTGCGCCTCCTGTGCCGCCAGCGCCGCTGCGATGTTGCCGCCGTCCGACATCCCCATGACGACGATGCGGCGATACGCGGTCTTGGCGCGAAGGCTTCGCAGCAGCGCCCGCTGCGCGTGCACGCGCATGGAAAGGTCGTTGTGCTCGTGGAATTCGTCTGAGCAGCCTTCGCCCGAGCCCGGGCGGACCGGCGGCGTGGCAGCGCTCACGCCCTGCTTTTCGAGCTCGACGACATCGAAGGAAATCTGCGGTATCGCCGCGGCGATGCGTTGCGTCATTCGGCCGAAAAAGCCGTCCACGGGACCGCAACCGGACCCATTGATGAGCACGAACAGGCCGGTGGCCGGTGCCTGGCCCGTAGTGGCGCGGTACCAGGTAAGTTTTCCCCCGTCCTCCAGTTCGAACGAGGAAATCGTGGTTTCAATCTGCGGTACGGCGGGCGCTGCCAGCGCCGCGATCGGCAATGTCGCCAACAACGTCGCGATCACCCGGATGTTTCGCCCGATGGACCGGCGTCTCGGCCCGAAAATGTGGGATTGGAAGAACAACGATCGCCTCCTGACTTGCGCGTGCGCGCAAGGCAGTTAGGCCACGAAGCGGTGTGGTGCGGCAATCAGAAGGTGTCGCACTCCCGTGCGGAGGTGGGGCGGACGCAGACTGAAGGATTCCGCTTTCGCGGAGTCGCGCCGATGCGATTGACCGGAACGAAGGACCCGTCCGTTCCGGGCCTGGGTCCCGGCTTTCGCCGGGATGACGGATTTCAAACGCTTCCCGATTTCCGATTTCCGATTTCCGATTTCCGATTTCCGATTCCGAATCCCGAATCCCGAATCCCGAATCCCGAATCCCGAGGAATCAGAACTCGTAATCCATAGCAGGCCCCGGCGGGGCCAGGAAGTTGCCCTGGGCGTAGTCGATGCCCGCGCCGAACAGCGCGCTCATGCTCGCGGCGTCCTGCACGAATTCGGCGATGGTGGTTCTGCCTTGTTCGCGTGCCTTCTCGGCGATTTCGCGCAAACGGGCCTGGTGTTCGGTGTTGGTGCCCAGGTCTTCCATGAAGCTGCGGTCGATCTTGAGAAGCGCGGCGTTGAAGTGCGTGAGCAGCTGGAACGAATTCAGGCCGACGCCGAACTGCTCCAGCCCCACGCGCACGCCGTACTGCGCGACCTGCGCCTGGAATTCCTGCGCCGCGCGCAGGTGCGTGAACACCTTCGACTCGGGCAGCTGCAGCACCAGCAGGCTGCCGTCGGCACCGTGCTTGGCCAGCCTTTCCTGGATGAACTGCGCCAGCGTGTTGTCCTGCAGCGATGCCTGCGTGATCTTCACCAGCACCGTCGTCGGGCGGCCGGCGCGCGAACGCTCGCCGATCACCGAGATCGCCTTGCCGACGACCCAGCGGTCGATTTCCCACAGCAGCCCGTGTTCCTCGGCGATCTGCAGGAACGCCAGCGGCGGGACGAGTTCGCCGTGTTCGCCCTGCAGGCGCAGGTAGCACTCGTACATCTCCAGCGGCTCGCCGTGCATGGCGATGAGCGGCTGGTACTCCATGACGAAGCGGTCCGAATCCAGCGCGTCGCGGATGCGCTGCACCCAGGCCTCGACGCGTTCTTCCTCGGCGCGATCGGCCGCGCCCGGGTCGAACAGTTCGGTGCGGTTGCCGCCCACGCCGCTGGCCGACTGCAGGCACTGGCTGGCCTTGCCCAGGACGGCGGTGATGCTGGCGATCTTCTCGCCGATGAGCACGCCGCCGATGCTGACGGTGGTGCTGAGCGAGCGGTCGGGAGTTTCCAGCACGTGGTCGGCGAACGCGGTGCGCAGCTTCTCCGCCAGCCCCGTGACCTGGCGATGGTCGGCGTTGGGCACGAGCACGGCGAACTGGTGTTCGCCGAATCGCGCCGCGACGTGTTCGGGGCCAAGCGTGCTGCGCAGGCGGTCGCCCATCGCGGAAACCAGCGCGTCGGCGGCGTCCAGGCCGATGTCCTGCAGCAGGCGGTTGAAGTGGTCCGGTTCGATCAGCAGCAGGCCGTGGTGCGAAGCGCTCTGCGCCGCGTCGGCGACGGTGTCTTCCAGCGAACGCAGGAACGTTGCGCGATTGAACAGGCCGGTGACCTGGTCGCGCTGGCGCAGTTCCTCGACTTCGCGCGCGAGTTCGGGATCGACCTCCTGCCGGCGCAGGATCACCTGCAGGCAGTGCTCGCCCTCGTAGGTCGCGGTGGTGAACTCCATCACCGCCGGGAATCCGCTGCCGTCGAGTGCGCGCGCCTCGGTCTCGTGGCGCGGCGGCGCCTCGCCCTTGCTGATCTGTTTGAGCAGCTGCTTGAAGCCTTCGACCTTGGACGGGGCGATGAGGTCCAGCAGCGACATGCCCTCGATGTCCTCGAAGGACTCGAAGCCGAAGATTTCCAGGTACGCCGGATTGGCGCGGATGTGCATGCCTTCGTGGATGTAGGCGATCGGCTCGCGCGAGGAGTCGATCAGCGCATCGCAGCGGCGCTCGGTCTCGCGGATCTGCGCTTCCAGGCGGCGCTGCGAACGGCGTGCCTCCAGGTCCGCCCATTCCTGGCGCACGCGCACCTGGATGTGCTCGCCGCTGCGGCGCAGGAGGATGCCACGCGCGCCGAGGGTGATCATTTCCAGCAGGCGCGAATCGTCCACGGTATCGAGCAGCATCAGGACCGGCAGGTCCTTGCCGCTGGCGTCCACCGCCTGCATGACTTTGGTGATCGGAACCAGCGTCGCCTCGCGCGCGGCGAGTACGAGGTCCGGCGCCTGGCTCGCGATGAGCGTGGCCAGTTCGCCTTCGTTTTCCGGTCGCGACGGGCGCACCGCAATACCAGTGTTGCGCAGCCCGCTGACGATGGCCTCCGCCGCCTCGACGCTGTCGTCGACGATCAGCAGGCGCAGCGCCGTGTCTTTCCCGAATTGCATTGCGTCACCTCCCCAGACACGAGTTATGACATGAACAGGAGTGTCCAGTCCATTCGCGCGCGCAAGTTTTTGGGGGATATGACGGTTTAACGACCCTGGCGCGGCGGACTTGAGACAAGCGTCGCGTGGACGATGCCAAACGTGGCGCGTTGCCGGTGTCGACTACAGCGGGCGCTTGCCCGGATCGCCGGCGACTTCGCGCACCAGCTTCGGCACGAGGTAGCCGGAAACGCGCGCGGCCAGTTCGCGGTGCAGGCGCAGCGCGGTGTCGTCGGGGACTTCGAAATGCGCCGCGCCCTGCACGCGGTCGAGCTGGTGCAGGTAGTACGGCAGCACGCCGGCGGCGTGGCCGCGCTCGCTCAGCGCGGCCAGCGCGCCGACCGAATCGTTGACCCCACGCAGCAGCACGGCCTGGTTGAGCAGCATCGCGCCGGCGCCGCGCAGGCGGGCCAGCGCGGCATCGACGGAGGCGTCGAATTCATTGGCGTGGTTGGCGTGCAGGACGACCGTGACCGGCCAGGGCAGGGCGGCGAGCCAGTCCACGAGCGCATCGTCTACCCGTTCGGGCAGGACCACCGGCAGTCGCGTATGCACCCGCAGGCGCCTGAGGTGCGGGATCGTCGCCAGCGCGTCGGTGAGCTCGGCCAGCTTCGGCGTGGCCAGCGACCACGGATCGCCGCCCGAGAGGATCACCTCGTCGATGGAGGCATCGGCGCGGATCGCCTCCACCGCATCGCGCCAGCCCGCTGCCGCCGCGGTTTCCTCGGCATAGGGGAAGTGGCGGCGGAAGCAGTAGCGGCAGTGGATCGCGCAGGAGCCGGTGGCGATCAGCAGCGCCCGGCCGTTGTACTTGCGGATCACGCCGTGGCCGGCCTTGGCGGCGCCGTCGCCGACGGCGTCGAGCGTGAAGCCCGGCATCGGGCGCATCTCGGCGTCGAGCGGCAGGACCTGGCGCAGCAGCGGATCGTGCGGGTCGCCCTGGCGCATGCGGGCGACGAACCCGTGCGGCACGCGCAGCGGGAACTGCGCGGCGGCCTCATCGGACAGCCCCAGCCCTTCGCCGTCCAGCCCCAGCAGCGACAGCAGCTCGCGCGGGTCGCGCACCGCGTCGCGCCACAGCTGTTGCCAGCGCGGCGGAGTCGCGGGGGACGGGGCAGGGTGAAGAGGGGTAGGGGCAGCAGGTATCATGGCGGACCGGTTTTCCTTGCGCCGCGGCCATCGGCCGGGCGCAACAGCCCGACATTCTAGCCTCCCGCCCGCATTGGGCGGGCCGGGCGACACCTATTCACCTACGCAGGAGTTCCACTCATGGCCAGCCTGGGCATGAACGACGTCAAGAACGGCCAGAAGATCCTGGTCAACAACGACCCGTGCATCATCACCGAGACCGAGTACGTCAAGCCGGGCAAGGGTCAGGCCTTCACCCGCGTGAAGTACCGCAGCATCAAGTCGGGCCGCGTGGTCGAAATGACCATGAAGGCGACCGACAGCGTCGAGCAGGCCGACGTCGTCGACACCGACATGCAGTACCTGTACTCCGATGGCGAGTACTGGCACTTCATGAACCAGGAGTCGTTCGAGCAGGTGCAGGCCGACAAGGCCGGCATGGGCGGCGCCGAGAAGTGGCTCAAGGGCGAGGAAGCCTGCGTGGTCACGCTGTGGAACGGCACCCCGATCGCCGTGCAGCCGCCGAACTTCGTCGAGCTGAAGATCACCGAGACCGACCCGGGCGTCCGTGGCGACACCTCCGGCGGCGGCGGCAAGCCGGCCACGCTGGAAACCGGCGCGGTGGTCCGCGTGCCGCTGTTCGTCGGCCAGGAAGAAGTGATCAAGGTCGACACGCGTTCGGGCGAGTACGTCAGCCGAGTGAAGTGACGTAGCGGCGCGTTCGCGCACTGCGCGAACGCCTTTGCCGCTACGTCATCCCTGCGAAAGCAGGGATCCAGGCTGTCACGCTGCCAGAGCCAGGCGGCGACGACCTTCCCGAAACATCGGCAGGTCATCCTGGAGAACAGCGAGCCGCAACGCGGCTCGCGACCCCTCCCCAACCCTCCCCTGCGAGCAGGGGAGGGAGCAAAGAAAGCGAGGCGAGCCGTCCTCGGCTCGCGACCCGCCCCGACCCTTCAGGTGCAAGTGAAGGGCGCCACAGACGAGGCCGCATGACCCACGACCGCACTCCCGAACCCTGCGATCTGCTGATCGAAGCCGGCTGGGTGGTGCCGGTCGTCCCGCACGCCGTCGTGCTCGAACAGCATGCCGTCGCCGTCCGCGATGGCGCGATCCTGGCGGTACTGCCGATCCGCGAGGCGCGTGAGCGCTTCGTCGCGAAGGAAACCGTCTCGCGTCCCGACGCCGCGCTCGTTCCCGGCCTGGTCAACGCGCACACGCACAACCCGATGACGCTGCTGCGCGGCATCGCGGACGACCTGCCGCTGATGGAATGGCTGCAGGGCCACATCTGGCCGGTCGAAGGCGCCGTGATGGGGCCGGAATTCATCGAGGACGGCATCGCGCTGGCGATCGCCGAAATGCTCCGCGGCGGCACCACCTGCGCCAACGAGAACTACTTCTTCCCCGACGTGCAGGCCGCGGTCTACAAGCAGCACGGTTTCCGCGCGCGCGTCGGTCTGCCGGTGATCGATTTCCCCACCGCGTGGGCGAAGACGTCCGAGGAATACTTCGAGCGCGCCGGCGAAGTGCACGACCAGTGGCGCGACGACGCGCTGGTGGCGACGGCCTTTGCGCCGCACGCGCCGTACACGGTGTCGGACGAGAACTTCGAACGCATCCGCATGCTGTCGGACCAGCTCGACATCCCCGTGCACCTGCACACGCACGAAACCGCGCACGAAGTCGTCGAGTCGCACGCCAAGCACGGGCAGCGTCCGATCGCGCGGCTGGACCGCCTCGGCCTGGTCAACGACCGCCTCATCGCCGTCCACATGACGCAGCTCAACGACGCGGAAATCGCGCTGTGCGCGCAGCGCGGCGTGAGCGTGGTGCATTGCCCGGAATCCAACCTCAAGCTCGCCTCGGGCTTCTGCCCGGTCGGCAAGCTGGTGAAGGCCGGCGTGAACGTCGCCATCGGCACCGACGGCTGCGCCAGCAACAACGACCTCGACATGTTCGGCGAAACGCGCACGGCCGCGTTGCTCGCGAAGGCCGTGGCCGAGGACGCTTCGGCATTCGATGCCGCCACCGCGCTGCACGCCGCCACGCTCGGCGGCGCGCGTGCGCTGGGCTTCGATGCGCTGATCGGTTCGATCGAACCGGGCAAGCAGGCGGACCTGGTCTGCGTCGATCTCGGGCAGATCGAAACCCAGCCGCTGCACCACGTCGTATCGCAGCTGATCTACGCGACCGGTCGTCATCAGGTGAGCGACGTGTGGATCGCCGGCCGCGCGAAGCTGCGCGAACGCCTGCTCGTCGACATGGACGCCGACGCGCTCATCGCCAATGCACGGCAGTGGCGCGAGCGCATCGCGGCGATCCGGTTGACGTGATCGCGCGCTGAAGCGTTTCGTGCCTGGATTCCCGCGCAAGCGGGGAAGATGTCCCTGGAGAATTCGATGACCACCCAGACGTCCACCGACACCAACTACACCCAATCCGAACTCGACAAGTTCGGCGCGCTCGCACAGCGCTGGTGGGATCCCGAAGGCCCGCAGAAGGCGCTGCATGCGCTCAATCCCGCGCGCCTTGGCTACGTCGCCGAGCGCACGCCGCTGCGGGGCGCACGCGTGCTCGACGTGGGTTGCGGCGCGGGCCTCCTGAGCGAGGCGATGGCGCGCGAAGGCGCGCAGGTCACCGCGCTGGACCTCGCGCCGGAGCTGGTGAAGGTGGCGCGCCTGCACGGCCTGGAATCGGGCGTGAAGGTCGATTACCGCCTGCAGTCGGTCGAGTCGCTGGCCGCGGAAATGCAGGGCCAGTTCGATGCGATCACCTGCATGGAGATGCTCGAGCACGTGCCGGATCCGGGTTCGATCATCCGCGCCTGCGCGACGCTGCTGCGTCCGGGCGGAAAGCTGTACCTGTCCACGTTGAACCGCACGCCGGCGGCGTTCGCGCTGGCCATCGTAGGCGCCGAATACATCGCCCGCCTGCTGCCGCGCGGCACGCACCAGTACCGCGACTTCATCAAGCCGCACGAACTGGGCGCATGGCTGCGCGAAGCGGGACTGGCGCTGGATGACGTCAGCGGCCTGATGTACGAGCCGTGGCGCAACAGTGCGCGCGTCATCTCGCGCACCGACGTGAACTACCTCGCCTGCGCGACGAAGCCGGACCTGTCCTGATGGCCGCGGCCGAAGCGGTGGCGTTCCCGAAGGCGGTGCTGTTCGACCTGGACGGCACGCTGCTGGACAGCGCGCCGGACATGGTCGCGGCGATCGACGCGATGCGCGCGGCGCGCAGCCAGCCGCCGATGTCGCTGGAACAGTTGCGTCCGCATGTTTCCAAGGGCGCGCGTGCGATGGTTGCAGCGGCCTTTCCAAATGTTCCGCACGACGAACGCGAACGCTGGATTCCCGAATTCCTCGACAGCTACCAGCAGGCGCTGGGCAAGCACGGCATGCTGTTCGATGGCGTGGACGCGATGCTCTCGGCGCTGGAAAACGCCGGCTGCATCTGGGGCATCGTCACCAACAAGCCCGAATACCTCGCGCGCCAGCTGATGCCCGTGCTGGGCTGGGAACAGCGCTGTGCGGTGTTGATCGGCGGCGACACGCTCAGCGCGCGCAAGCCCGATCCGCTGCCGCTCATCGTCGCGGCCGAACGCATCGGCGTGGAAGCGTCGCAGTGCGTTTACGTCGGCGACGACGAGCGCGACATCATCGCCGCGCGCGCCGCCGGCATGCCATCGGTGGTCGCGCTGTGGGGCTATCGACTCGACGAGGACAACCCGGTCGCGTGGCAGGGCGACGTCATGATCGACGTGCCCTCGCAGCTGATCGACGCGCACGCATGGCCGGGCACGCGATGAGCGAAGCCACGCACGAAGGCCCGGGCCCGGCACGCGACGAAGCGCTCGACAGCTTCATCGACAAGTGGCGCGCGCGCTGGCCGGAATGGGCCGTCGCGCAAGCCTTCGTGCCGCCGTCGCAGCGCGACGTCGCGCTCGCGTGGGCATCGCTGCAGCAGGAACTGACCGACGCCGCCTGGGGCGGCAGCGACCCGCGTCCGGGCGAGGCGAAGCTCGCGTGGTGGATGGAAGAACTGCAGGGCTGGTCGCGCGGCCTTCGGCGTCATCCGCTGGGACTGACGTTGCAGAAGCTGCAGGCACCGTGGACGACGCTCGGCGCGGCGATTCCCTCGCTGCGCGAAAGCCGCGAGCGGCCGCGCGATCGCGACGAAGCCTTCGCCGTGCTGGCGACGTTCGCGCAGGCGGTGGCGGAGGTCGAGGCGGCGCTGTTCGACGGATCGCCGACCGGCGCGCCCGCCGTACAGGCGAGCCTGCTGCACGCCCGCCTCGCGCATACCGGCGAAGCGGCCGTGCCGATGAGCGTCATCGCCCGGACGGGCGAGGGCACCACGACGCGTGCCTGGGCCGCCGAACTGCTGGAAGCCTGGCCGCGAAGCGGCGCGAGCCGGCCGCGTCGCGTCTTGAACGCGCTGGCGCACCAGCGCCTGCGCCGTGGCGATGCCTCGCAGCCGCTGCCGCCGTGGTCGGCGCTGTGGACCGCGTGGCGCGGCGCCCGCGGCTGAATCCTCGGACGGGCCTATCGTCGCGATAGGCGCCGCGATGCCCCGAAACTGACTGTTGCAGCCTGTCCGGGTGGCCGTCGGAATGCGGCCGTTACAATGGCCCGGCTTGCGCTCCCCCGCGCCAACCCCATTACGTCCGCCGTGACCACGACTTCCAACACTCCGCGCCGTCTGCCCGATGTCGCCTTCGACGCCGCCGCCGCGGCGCGTCCGCTCGACTGGGTCGGCATGTCCAACATCGCCCTGCCGCTCCGCGTGGCCGGGCCCGATGGCGAGGCGATCACCGTCGCCGCTTCGGTCGACGTCAGCGTCGACCTGAAGGACGCCAACGCCCGCGGCATCCACATGTCGCGCATGTACCTGCAACTGCAGAACGCGTTCGCCAGCGAGACCGTGACGCCCGCCGGCCTGCGCCGCGTGCTGCAGACGCTGGTTGAGAAGCAGGGCGGCATCTCGACGTCCGCGCGCCTGGTGCTGCGCTACGAGCAACTGCTGCTGCGCCGCGCGCTGGCCAGCGACAACGCCGGCTGGAAGCGCTATCCGGTGGAGATCGACGCGACCTTGCGCGACGGCCACCTGCACCTGGCGCTCGCGTTCTCGGTCGAATATTCCAGCACCTGCCCCGCGTCGGCGGCGCTCTCGCGCCAGCTCAACGCCGAACGTTTCGCCGAGGATTTCGCCGCCGCGCGCCCGCTTTCGACAGCGGTGGTGAGCGAATGGCTCGCCTCCGAACGGGGCCTGGCCGCCACGCCGCACGCGCAGCGCAGCCGCGCCGACGTGCGCGTGGAATTGCGCCCTGCCTTCGACGAGGTGCCGCTGGCGGCGCTGATCGACGCCCTCGAAGCCGCGCTTGCCACGCCGGTGCAGACGGCCGTGAAGCGCGAGGACGAGCAGGCCTTCGCGCGCCTCAACGCCGAGAACCTGATGTTCTGCGAGGACGCCGCCCGTCGCGTCGCCGCCACGCTGTCGGCCGACCCGCGCATCGAGCGCTTCGACGCCCAGGTCTCGCATTTCGAAAGCCTGCACGCCCACGACGCCGTGGCGCGGGTGACGGGGCAGGGCGCACCGGCCTGACCCTCCGGGGCACCGCCGGCCCCGGCCGGGCTGCCCTTCGTCGGGCGGTTCCGCGACGCCCGTCTCATTAAGGTATGCTCCCCGACCTTGCTCGGGGGCCTAGACGGGTCATGGGGAAGCCGTTTCGTCGGTGGTGGCAGGCCGCGTTCGCGGCGTTCGGCATGCTGGTGGCGACGTCCGCGTCGGCGCAGCTGTTCGACGTGTCCCGCCTCGACGACGACCCGGTCCCGCTGGAAGTCCTCTCCGGGCGGCACGAAAGCGAATTCGCCAGTGTCGAAGGCCAGGCCATCCAGGAAACGACCCGCCGCCCGCGCTGGTGGCGTCTGACCGCCCGCGAGGCCGTCCAGCCGGCCGATACGCCGAACCTGGTCCTGCGTTTCCCGTATCTCAACCGGGTCGAAGTCTGGCGGCCCGGCGACGCGATCCCGGTGCGCCGCGCGCTGATCGGCGCCGACGCGGATCCCGAATTCTCGACCCGTGCGCTGGTCGTCCCGCTGCCGCAGGGCCTGGCGACCGGTGAAGCGATCTACCTGCGCGTGACCGCCGTGTCGCCCACCGCGATGTCGGTGGACGTCGAACCGCTGGCCGCCGTGCACCGGCAAGACCTGCGCCACGTCGCGCTGCGCACCTTCGTGCTGGGAACGCTGGTCGTGCTGGCGCTGCTCGCGGTCGGGTTCTGGGTCGGCATCGGCGAGCGCACGTATGCCTATCTGTCGCTGACGCTCGCCGCGCAGGCGTTCTATCTCGCATGCGTCGGCGGCGAAGTACGCGCGGTGCCGTGGCTGGCCGACCTGGTCGGGTTCGATCCGCGCGTGGGCCGCATGTTCGGGCTGCTCGGTGTGGTGGCGAGCAACAGCTTCGTCGCGCTCTATCTCAACCTGCCCGAGCGGCATCCGCGCTTCATGCGCGTCCTGCACGGCTGCAATGCGGCGCTGCTGGTGCTGCTGCTGGCGAACCTCGGCACGGCTGCGGGCTGGCTGGCGTGGGTCGCCAACGCGGTGTTCCTGGTGTCGGCGGTGACCACCTTCGCCGTGAGCGTCGCGGCCGCCTGGGGCCGCCAGCGCGAGGCGTATTTCATGGTGTTGTCGTGGGCGCCGATGATCGCGCTGGTGCTGCTGCGCCTGGGCGAGCTGCTGGGCGGCTGGCGCAATCCGGAGTGGATGGAGTACGCGTTCCCGATCGGCCTGGCGATGGGCGGCCTGGTGCTCACCATCGGCCTCACCGATCACATGCACCAGATGCGCCGCGACCGCGACCATGCGAGCCGCCTGGCGACCTACGACGTGCTGACCGGCGCGCTCACGCGTTCGGCGATCAACGAGCGGCTGGAAGCGCTGGCAGAAGCGGCGCATCGCGGACGCCGGCCGTTGTCGGTGGTGTTCTTCGACATCGACTACTTCAAGCGCATCAACGACGCGCACGGCCATCGCGTCGGCGACCAGACCTTGCGCATCGTCGCGCTGCGCACGCGCAATCGCCTGCGCACCTACGACCTGTTCGGACGTTATGGCGGCGATGAAGTGTTGGTGGTGTTGCCGGACACGCAGCTGCGCGAAGCGCTGTGCGTCGCGGAGAACCTGCGCGCGGCGGTGAACTGCCGGCCGCTTTCGATCGAGAACCGCCTGTTCAATACGACCCTGAGTCTGGGCGTCGCGGAATTGCACTACGGCGAGACGGTCGAGAAACTCCTCGAACGCGCCGATGCCGCGCTGTACGCCAGCAAGGCCGCCGGCCGCGATCGCGTCACCGGCTACACGGCGTCACGCCTGCGCACGACGGCGGCCACGCCGGTGTCGAATACGGCGAACTCGCATGGGACGAGTACGGTGATGTGAGATTGTTTGCATCACCGTCATTCCAGCGAACGCTGGAACCCATCTTGATCCTGTAGCCCGGGTAAGCGCAGCGCATCCGGGTTGCCGCGCCCGTATCGCGTGAGGCGCCCCGGGTGCGCTTCGCTTACCCGGGCTACAAGAGCGAACAGCGGGCCTTACTGCGTCCGCTCAAGCACCAGCAGCGGATCCACCCGCACATCGAACCAGTTCATCCCCCAGTGCAGATGCGGCCCCGTCGCGCGTCCGGTCGCGCCCACCGCGCCGATCGCCTGTCCCTGCTGCACGCGATCGCCCACCTTCACGTCGATGCGCGATAGATGCAGGAAATTCGAACTCACGCCGTGGCCGTGATCGAGCAGCAACGTGCCGCCGGTGAGGTACAGGTCCGGCGCGGCAAAGGTGACGATGCCCGATGCCGGCGCGAGCACCGGCGTGCCCGTCGGCACCGCGATATCCATGCCCGAATGCGGCGATTTCGGCACGCCGTTGTACACGCGCTGGTTGCCGAAGCGTCCGCTGATGCGGCCCTTCACCGGCCACACGAAGGCCTGCGCGAAATCGGCGCGATCGTCGTCGCGCGCACGCGCGGCGGTGACCTGCGCCTGCTCGCGTTCGATGCGCGCGGCGATCTCCGGCGGCGGCTCGACCGTCCTGGGCGGCACGCCGCGCACGTTCTCGACCGGCCAGTCGCGCGGCGTCACGGCGACGCGTGCGGTCTGCGTACGGCCATCGGCGGTGGTGATCTCCACGCTGACCGGACCGGCTTCATCGCGCCCGATGCCGAACACCACCGTGCCGTAATTCGTCGGCCGCAGAACACGCCCGCCGTAGCGCACCGTCGCGTTCGCAGGCACCTTGCCCAGCACCAGCGAGCCCTGCTGCACGGAGGCCGGAAACACCACGCGCGTATCGGCGTTCGTCGCCGCGACGGCGGATGCCTGCGCGATGCTGGGCGCGACCGCCTGCGCCGACGCCGCGGCGCAGCCCGCCGTCGCCGTCGCCAGCAGCGACAGCGCGATCGTGCGAACGAAACTCATCGATCGAACGCCAGGCGCTGTCCGCGCGGCTGCCCGACCAGCTGGCGACCGTCCCATGCAAGCTCGCCGTTGACCCAGGTCGAGGCGATGCGCGAGCGGAAAGTCGTGCCTTCGAACGGCGACCAGCCGCACTTGGACAGCACGTCCTCGCGCTGCACGGTGAACGGCGTGTCGTCGATCAGCACCAGGTCGGCGGCATAGCCTTCGCGCAGGAAGCCGCGTTCCTTCACGTCGAACAGCTGCGCCGGCGCGTGCGCGAACTTCTGCACGACCTGCGCGGTGGTGAGGCGGCCTTCGTGCACCAGTTCCAGCGCGGCGACCAGCGCGTACTGCACCAACGGCAGGCCGCTCGGCGCGCCGGTGTACGGGCGTGCCTTTTCCTCCAGCGTGTGCGGCGCGTGGTCGGTGGCGAGGACGTCGATGATGTTGTCGGACAGCGCCTGGATCAGCGCTTCGCGATCGCTCGCGTCCTTGATCGCCGGGTTGCACTTGATCAGGTTGCCCAGGCGCTCGTAATCGGCGCGATCGAAGCGGAGGAAATGGATGCAGGTTTCCGCGGTGATGCGCTTGCGGCTGCCGTCGGCGCGGATCAGCGGACCGGCTTCGAACAGCGCCAGTTCGTCGGCCGTGCTGATGTGCAGCACATGCAGGCGCGTGTCGTGCTTGCGCGCGAGCGACAGCGCGAGCTGCGTGGACTTCATGCAGGCCTCGCGCGAACGGATGTCGGGATGGCACGCCGCCGGGATGTCGTCGCCGTACTTCGCCTTGTAGCGGGCGAGTTCGGCGTCGATCATCGGCGTGTCTTCGCAGTGCGTGATGATCGGCGTCGGCGCGTCGCGGAAGATGCCGTCGAGGACGTCGGGATTGTCGACCAGCATGTTGCCGGTGGACGCGCCCATGAACACCTTGATGCCCGGCGCGGCGAGCGGATCCAGCGACTGGATCGCGGCGAGGTTGTCGTTGCTCGCGCCCATGTAGAAGCCGTAGTTGCCCCACGCGCGGCCGGCGGCGCGGCGGTACTTGTTCTCCAGCGCCTCGGCGTCGAGCGTGGGCGGATTGGTGTTGGGCATGTCCATGAACGAGGTCAGGCCGCCCGCGACCGCGGCGGCCGATTCGGTCGCGATGTCGGCCTTGTATTCCATGCCCGGTTCGCGGAAGTGCACCTGGTCGTCGATCATGCCCGGCAGCAGGCGGCGGCCCCCCGCGTCGATCACCGTTTCGTTCGCGCGCGCCGACAGGCCTGTGCCGATCTGGGCGATCCGCCCGTCCTCGAAGCGCAGGTCGCCGTCGAATTCGCGGCCTTCGTTGACCAGGCGGGCGTTGACGATCAGTGTCGATGGCATGTGGGTTTCCCGGAGGTAGGTTCGGGTACGGGATCGATCCCGCCCGGGTGAAGGGGATGGCAACGCAGGATGCGCCTAAACGCCAGCCAGCTGCCCTTGAACGCGCCAAAACGGGCGATGGCCTGCATGGCGTATTCCGAGCACGTCGGATGGAAACGGCAGCGCGGGCCAAGCAGCGGACTGATCCAGCGCTTGTAGCCTCGCAGCAGGACGATGAGCAGACGGTCGATCACGGTTCCTTAATGCGGACAGGCATCTGAATATGCGGTTGCCGCAGGTGCCGGGGCAGGGTATAACAGCGCGCTTTCCCGTCACAAGGCTCCAGTTTTCGGTCGATCCGCGGATCGAACGACCTTCGCGGAACCAGCACGATCCAGGCTCCGCGGACGGTGTCCGGCACATGCATGCGATGTCATGCTGCGCGGACACGAAGTGGGGCATGCTGTGCTCCACACCGCCTTCGGACCCGTCGTCCGGAGGTCCTCAGGGATCAGAAGGACACGTCGCTCGTGGCAGTGAAAAAAACCGCGAAGAAGGCCGCCAAGGCCGTCAAGAAGACCGTCAAGCCGGCCGCCAAGAAGGCCGCGTCCAGCAAACCCGCAGCGAAAAAGACCGCGGTGAAGAAGCCGGCCGCCAAGAAAGCCGCGCCGCCGAAGAAGGCAGCGCCCGTGAAGGCAGCGGCGGCGAAGAAGCCGGCCGCCACCAAGGCCGCTGCGGCGAAGAAGTCTCCCGCCACCAAGCCCGTCGCCAAGAAGGCCGCGGTGGCGAAGAAGGCGCCGGCCAAGCCGGTCGCCAGCACGAAGAAGCCCGTCGTCGCCAAGAAGGCGGCTCCGGCACCCAAGCCGGTCGCCAAGCAGGCTCCGGCGCCCGCGAAGAAGGCAGCCCCTCCGGTGAAGTCCACGCCGGTGAAGGCCGCCGCCCCCCAGGAAGGCAAGCCCACGGCTGCAAAGCCGGCGAGCACGCCTGTCGTCAAGAAACCCGCAGCAGTGCGCCCGGCCGTCGAATCCCCGACGGCGAAACCGGTCGCCAGCAAGCCAGAAGTCGCCAAGAATCCAGTGACACAACCCGTATCCAACAAGGCGCCTGCAACCAAAGCGGCGGCCGCAAGCACTCCCGCGACCAAGACCGCTCCGCGTCCGGCCGGCAAGGTAGCCGTTGCCGTCGTCGCCAAGCCGCAGGCACCCGCGCCGAAAGGCAAGGTCAAAGTCGTGCCGTACCAGACAGATGAGGCCACCGGCCGCCCGATCGTCCCGCAGGGTTACAAGCCCACGGTGGACGAGGAATACATGAACCCCCTCCAGCTCGAGTACTTCCGCCAGCGCCTGCTGGGCTGGCGTACCGACCTGGTCGAGGAATCCAAGCAGACCATCGAGAACCTCAAGGACGAAGTCCGCGACGTCGGCGACGAAGCCGAGCGCGCGACCCGCGAGACCGAAAACTCGCTGGAGCTGCGCACGCGCGACCGCTACCGCAAGCTGATCAGCAAGATCGACAGCACGCTCAAGCGCGTGGATTCGGGCGATTACGGTTACTGCGTCGACACGGGCGAGGAAATCGGCCTGGAGCGCCTGGAAGCGCGCCTCACCGCCGAGCGCACCATCGACGCGCAGGAGCGCTGGGAACACCTGCAGAAGCAGATGGGCGATTGATTCGCTGATCCTGCCTTCGCGTCATGAAAAGCCCGGCCTCGCGCCGGGCTTTTTCTTTTGCGTCGGGCCGGGGATGGCATGCGGCCCGATCCGGTCCATGCGCGGCGCCGTCGCGCGATGCATGCTGGGCCTGCGTGAATACAGGAGCCCGTCATGTCCGAATCCCTTGATGTCATGCGCGAGGATTTCATGCGCGAAGCCATCGCCCTGGCGCGTTCGAACGTCGCCGGTGGCGGTCGTCCGTTCGGCGCCGTGCTCGTGCGCGATGGCCAAGTGCTGGCGCGTGCGGCCAATCGCATCCACGAAACCAACGATCCCACCGCGCACGCCGAATTGCTCGCGATCCGCGAAGCCGCGCAGCTGGCCGGTTCGCCGCGCCTGGACGGCGCCGTCGTCTACGCCAGCGGCCATCCGTGCCCGATGTGCCTGGCCGCGATGCACCTGTGCGGCGTGACGCGCGCGTACTACGCCTATTCGAACGAGGACGGCGAGCCGTTCGGGCTTTCCACCGCCGCGGTCTACGCGCAGATGGCGTTGCCGCCGGCGCGGCAGACGCTCGCCGTCGAAGCGCTGCGGCCGGAAGGCGAGGGCGGGTTGTACGAGAGCTGGGCTGCGGCGCGCGGCTAGCGCGCGGCCAGGCGGCGCGCCATGAAGATGCGCTGGTGCGCGTCCGGATAACCGGCGAGTACGCCGAAGCGCTCGTAACCATGGCGCTGGTAAAAAGCTTCGGCCTGCCAGTCGAACGTATCCAGTCGTGCCGAATGCGCGCCCAGTTCCATCGCGCGCTTTTCGCAGGCATGCAGCAACGCCGAGCCGTGGCCTTTCGCGCGGGCGTCGTCGTGGAGCCACAGCACGTGGATTTCGAGCCATCCGAGCAGCACTTCGCCGACGATGCCGCCGATCAGTTCGCCGTTTTCGTCCTTCGCCGCGAGATGGATCGGCGTGGCTTCGATCGGTCCGACGACGGCGCGGTTGAACGCCTGCAACCCTTCGCAGATGCGATGCGTTTCCAGCGCGGTGGCGTCGGCGATCCGTGCCATGCCTAATGCAGCTCGCGAAGGTCGAGCCGCCGCAGCTTCGGCGCGAGTCTCGCCGTGATGCCCACCACCGCCAGCGTCATGCAGCCGCCGAAGATCAGCGACGGCACCAGGCCGAGCAAGCGCGCCGCAACGCCGGATTCGAACGCGCCCAGTTCGTTCGACGAACCGATGAAGATGCCGTTGATCGACGACACGCGTCCGCGCAGGTGGTCGGGCGTGGCGAGCTGGAGGATGGTCGAGCGCAGTACGACCGACACGCCGTCGCACATGCCCGAACACATCAGCATCAGCGCCGACACCCACAACTGCCGCGACAGCGCGAAGCCGATGATGCTCAGGCCGAAGCCCGCCACCGCGATCAGGAGGATGCGCCCCGCATGGCGCTGCAACGGGCGGCGCGCCAGATACACGCCCATCATCACCGCGCCGACTGCAGGTGCGGCGCGCAGCAGGCCGAGCGCTTCGGGCCCGTAGTGCAGGATTTCGCTGATGAACGCCGGCAGCAGCGCGACCGCGCCGCCGAACAGCACCGAGAACATGTCCAGCGCCTGCGCGCCCAGTACGACCTGGGTCTTGAAGACGAACTGCAACCCTTCGCCGATGCTCTTGAAAATGGGCGCGCGCTCGGCCGGCAGCGGCGGTTCGGTCACGCGGATGGTGATCACCGCGATCGCCGCCGCCGCCGCGAACGCCGCCGCGACCAGATACGCCGCGCTCTTGCCGCCCCAGGCCACCAGCAGGCCGCCGGCCGCCGGGCCCAGCACCAGGCCGGACTGCATCACCACGCTGCTCACGCCCGCGCCGCGCACGAACTGCTCGCGCTTGAGCACGCGCGCGAACAGCGACATGTACACCGGCGCCAGGAACGCGCGCACCACGCCGTTCACCGCGATCGCGGCGTAGATGGTCAAGGTGCCGAATGAGGACGTGCCCGCCGGCAGCACGCCGGAAGCCACGCCCGCCAGCGTCAGTGTCGTCAGCAGCAGGCCGATGCACGCCGCCATGCCGAGTTTGCGTCGCGGCAGGTGGTCCACCGCGTAACCGGCGAACAGCGCGAAACAGAAGTAGGGGATGACCTCGGCCAGGCCGATCAGGCCCAGCGCGAACGCATCGCGGGTGAGTTCGTAGACGTGCCATCCGACGGTCACCGCGACGATCTGGTACGACAGCATCGCCAGCAGGCGATACGTCATCAGCCCGGTGAAGCCGCGATTCTTCAGCAGGTCGCCGATGCCCGGAATGGCGGGGGCGTCGGCAGGTGCGGTTTCGCTCACCGGCGGGGGCTCACAGCGCCTGGCGCGCGCGTTCGCGGATGAAACCCAGCAGCGCGGCGAGACCGTTGCTGCGCGTGGGCGACAGATGCTTCGCGAGGCCGATCTCGGCGATGTAGTCCGCGTCGGTGTCGGCGATTTCCTTCGCGCTGCGGCCCGAATACACGCGCAGGGCGAGATAGATCAGGCCGGAGACGATCGCCGAATCGCTGATGGCATGGAAATCCAGGCGGTCGGCATCGCCTTCCGCGACGATCCACACCATCGACTGGCAGCCATGCAGCCGGTGTTCCTCGGTTTTCCACTCCGCCGGAAGGTCCGGCAGCTTGCGGCCGAGGTCGATCAGGTATTGGTAGCGCTCGGACCAGTCGCCGAAGAAGGCGAACTCATCGCGGATCGCCTGTTGCGCGTCGCGCGCGCTGGCTTCGAGCGGGAAGGGGCTGGTGGGGGCGGCGATGGCGTTCATTGCGGTGTGATTTTACGCGGGGTGCGGCAAGGCCCGGTGAGCCAAAGGTCATCAACATCAACATCGGACGTCATCCCGGCGGAAGCCGGGACCCAGGCCGTCAAGTGTCCCGAGCCGGGGTCTTCTCATCGATGCCCAGCCCGCTGTTCTTCGTGGAGTTTGCGGGCCTGGGTCCCGGCTTTCGCCGGGATGACGAAGGGCTTGGTCGGACGACGCAGGTTACCCACGCTTCCACCGCACGCCCTGCGGCGTGTCTTCCAGCACGATGCCTTCGCCTGCGAGCTGGTCGCGGATCGCATCGGCACGCGCGAAGTCGCGGGCCTGCTTCGCCGCGATGCGTTCGTCGATCAGCGCCTGGATGCGCGCGTCGTCGCTGTCGTCGGTACCGCGCGCGAACCACGCCGCCGGGTCCTGCTGCAGCAGGCCGAGCGCGAAGCCCGCGCCGAGCAGTTCGGACTTGAGGCGACGGCGTTCGTCGGCGTTCTCCGCCTTGCGCGCATCGCCGGCGATGCGGGCGATCTCGGCCAGCACCTGCGGGGTGTTGAGGTCGTCGTCCAGCGCGGCCTCGACGGTGGCGGGAATCGCGCCGTCGGCTGCGACATCGGCCAGATCGCGCAACGTTCCGTACAGGCGATCGAGCGTTCGCACGCTCTGTTCGATCAGACCGTCCGACCACTCCAGCGGCTGGCGGTAATGCGCCGACAGCAGCGCGAGACGCAGCGCCTCGGGCGGGTACTGTTGCACCAGCTCGTGCACGCGCTGGATGTTGCCGACCGACTTGGCCATCTTGGCGCCGCCGAAATTCAGCATGCCGTTGTGCAGCCAGTAACGGGCGAAAATCTTCCCGCCGTGGGCGCATTCGCTCTGGGCGATCTCATTCTCGTGGTGCGGGAACTGCAGGTCGACGCCACCGGCATGGATGTCGATGGTTTCGCCCAGGTGCGCGGCGGCCATCGCCGAGCATTCGATGTGCCAGCCCGGACGGCCACGGCCCCAGGGCGATTCCCAGCCGGGAAGATCGTCGGTGGAGGGCTTCCACAGCACGAAATCGCCGGCGTCGCGCTTGTACGGCGCCACGTCGATGCGCGCGCCGGCCAGCATTTCGTCGGGATCGCGACGCGAGAGCTTGCCGTAGCCGGCGAAGGTGCCGACGGCGAACAGCACGTGGCCTTCGGCCTCGTAGGCGTGGCCGGCGTCGATCAGGCGCTGGATCATCTCGATGATCTGCGGCACGTGCGCGGTGGCTTCGGGCTGGATGTTCTGCGGCTTCACGCCGAGCGCGGCCATGTCTTCCAGATAGGCCGCGGTGAAACGGGTCGTGATTTCGCCGATCGGCACGCCGCGTTCGCGGGCGGCGTTGTTGATCTTGTCGTCGATGTCGGTGATGTTGCGGGCGTAGTCCAGCGCGCCGTAGCGGCGACGCAGCACGTCGGCCAGCACGCCGAACACGACGGGCCCGCGGGCATTGCCGATGTGGACGAAGTTGTAGACCGTCGGCCCGCACAGGTACATCGTCGGGCGGGCGGGATTGAGGGGCGCGAACGGTTCGACCCGACGCGTCAGGCTGTTGAAAAGGTGCAGGCTCATGGGGTTACCGCCGGAAGTGCCGGCCATTCTAGCGGCAGTACCACGACCGGAGGCCCGGCTTGCCGAGCGGGCCGGAAGCGGCAAGCTAAAGGCGGGGTTCAGACCCCGGGCTCCGTATCCGCTTACACTTTCTGAACATTTCCCTACCTTGCGAGCGTGATGGCCGTTCGAGTCCCGTCCCTGCCGGCGAAAGCGGCCCCGACTTCCGGGCGCGTCGCCGTGATGGCCATCGCGGTCCTGTGGGCGGCAGCGGCGCAGGCGCAGCAGCAGGCGCCGACGCAGAACACGGTCATCCAGGCGGAGAACGTCCGCTTCGACTACGCGCAGGTGCTGCGCGTGACGCCGGTCTACCAGACGCTCAAGGCCAGCTCAGTCGAGGAGCAGTGCGAGGAAGCCAAGGGCGATTCCAAGCTCTCGCGCGTGGTCGGTGCGGTGAAGGAAGCCCTTGGCCGCGAGGAGAAGGACAAGCCGGCACCGGCCACCGACTGCAAGCCGGTGACGGTGGAGCGCGAGTTCCGGCGCCCCATCGCCTACGACGTCGACTACACCTACAAGGGCTCCAAGTACCGTTCGCGCCTGGCCGACGACCCCGGCAACCGGCTGCGCATCCGGGTTTCCGTGACGCCGGTCGTGCAGCCGCCGCGGTCCCGCTGACCCGGCAGGTCACAAATGTATTGCGCCCGCCCCGGTCGCATGCGAGCATTCGCCCCCTCATGAACGCCCTTTACGCCGACGCCGATGTGCTCACCTCCGCCTGGATGGCGGCGGGGATGACCTCGCGCGCGCGCCGACCGTATACCCGCCAATCCGCTGGGTAACGTTCGTATTCGCCGCAAACAGGCGAAGTGACACACGAAAAGCCCAGCCTACGCGCTGGGCTTTTCTGCTTTTCGGCCCAGCGAACTCCTTCCCACCGGAACGCAGTCGATGACCCTCAAGCACTTCCTCAACACCCAGGACTGGTCGCGCGCCGACCTCGACCTACTGCTCGCGCAGGCTGCGCACTTCAAGCGCAGCAAGCTGGGCGACCAGCTCCGTGGCAAGTCGATCGCGCTGGTGTTCTTCAATCCGTCCATGCGCACGCGCACGAGCTTCGAACTGGGCGCGTTCCAGCTCGGCGGCCACGCCGTCGTGTTGCAGCCGGGCAAGGACGCGTGGCCGATCGAGTTCAATCTCGGCACCGTGATGGATGGCGATACCGAAGAGCACATCGCCGAAGTGGCGCGCGTGCTGGGCCGCTACGTGGATCTCATCGGCGTGCGCGCGTTCCCGAAGTTCGTCGACTGGCAGTACGACCGACAGGACATCGTGCTCAACAGCTTCGCGAAGTACTCGCCGGTGCCGGTGATCAACATGGAAACGATCACGCACCCGTGCCAGGAGCTGGCGCACATCCTCGCGCTGCAGGAACACTTCGGCACCAGCGATCTGCGCGGCAAGAAGTACGTGCTGACCTGGACCTACCATCCCAAGCCGCTCAACACCGCGGTGGCGAACTCCGCGCTGACGATCGCCACGCGCATGGGCATGGACGTGACGCTGCTGTGCCCGACGCCGCAATACGTGCTCGACGAGCGCTACATCGGCTGGGCCGAACAGAACGTCGCCGAGAGCGGTGGTTCGTTCCGCGTCAGCCACGACATCGAAAGTTCGTACCGCGGCGCCGACGTCGTCTACGCGAAGAGCTGGGGCGCGCTGCCGTTCTTCGGCAACTGGGAACCGGAAAAGCCCATCCGCGACCAGTACAAGCACTTCATCGTCGATGAGGAAAAGATGGCGCTGACCAACAACGGCGTCTTCAGCCACTGCCTGCCGCTGCGCCGCAACGTGAAGGCCACCGACGCGGTGATGGACTCGCCGCAATGCATCGCCATCGACGAAGCCGAGAACCGCCTGCATGTGCAGAAGGCGATCATGGCTTCGCTAATGCAGAACCGGGATTAGAGATTCGGGATTGGGGATTCGCCAGTGCGCGTCCCCGGCATTCCTTCAGTTCGCCATACCCACAAATCAGAGACGCCCCCATGTCGCAGCAGACCGCTTTCACCCATCCCGAATCCCGAATCCCGAATCCCGGCTCCAAGGACATCGTCCTCGCCTTCTCCGGCGGCCTCGACACCAGCTTCTGCGTTCCCTACCTGAAGGAGCGCGGCTGGAACGTGCACACCGTGTTCGCCGACACCGGCG